>Ga0154444_1047_pt1 | contig 12922 bp, 17 predicted proteins | sample RifGroC2_FD_105637 | JGI IMG/M metagenome (GOLD analysis project Ga0154444, IMG submission 105637) | Nitrospirae bacterium GWC2_42_7
CCCATCATATAATCTTTTTGAATATTTTCTGCTACTATTAATGACACGGTTAACTCCTTTTTTGAAAGCCCTGCTCCGGTTCACAACAGGGTCTGCAATGTTATATTACCTTCTCCAGCCGAACTACGCGGGGATGCCTGCGCTGTCCCTGAGGATAAGAATTATCTCCCTTTTTCACTTCAGCAGCAATAATGGCTGGCTGGCCTGACATAGAGACCTTTGAGCCTTTCACGTCAAGAGGGAATGTGAGTGCCGGCATTTCCGGACAACTCCTTTTCCTCAAGAATATATTTAATGCTCACATCTATATCCTTTCTCAGTGAATTGTAGACTGAGCAGTATTTTTCATGAGAAAGCGCAACTGCACGATCGATCTTTTTGCGGTTCAGGTCCTTTCCTGCAATATGAAGGACCATTTCTATTTTCTTGAAGAATTGAGGAGGAGTTGCATTCCTTTCTCCGTTAATGTCCATCCTGAAACTCTCGAAATCCATCTTCATCTTCTGAAGAAACATCACAACATCAATTCCCATGCACCCGGCAAGGCTCAAAAGAAGTGAGTCTGTTGGTTTGCATCCCCACTGGACATGAGCGTCAAAATCTATTTCATATCCTTCCTGTGTTCTGCCGGAAAATATCAGATCCTTGTCCCATTTTAAGGTAGCTTTCGATAAAGGATTGATCTTTTCCTTATATCCCTTTAAATTATCTTTTAATTCTTGTTCTTGTTCACTCACTTAATATAACCTCCTTTTGTTAGTCTTGATCTGTTCAGAACGTCAAGCCCTCGCGTTCAAGAAGCATCTCACCTAAAAAAGAACCCGGCTTCACCTCTGCATTTGATAACAGCTCGACCTTATCAAGTTCATAGTGTTTTACACATGAGGCACAGATATAGAACTTTACGCCAAAATCTTCTGTGAGGGTCTTTATCAGATCCGCGATCGGAGAGAATTCATCTTTTTTCTGCCAAGTCAGTGTTTCCGCAAACCCCTTTTTTGCGAGCAATGCCCCGCTGTCCATTAAAAAAAAGTCCAGGGTAATATCAAAAGCTTTCATGTTCGTCGCAAGCTGTAATGCACCTGCTGCTTTATCAGGATTTTCATGCGATTGAGTAATTATAAAAACAAATTTCTTTTTTTCTGCCATTGTGGTCTCCTTCTTATTCTCTATTTAATTAAAAAATATTAAAAAGCAAAATTTCCTGCAATAACAATATACAAACCGAAAGCGATAAGTATGCTGCCTGTCAGATACCGTATAACAGCTTCATGTCTGGCAATTGCCTTAATTCTGCGCTGGAATAAATGGGAGGAGTAGGCAATAATAAGCATCGGAACCGCGAAACCTATTGAATAGAACCCGAGGAGTATAACTCCTTTAGCTATTTGACCGCTCGTTCCAACCATCGCAAGAATGCTTGACAGCATCGGCCCGATGCAGGGAACCCATATAACGCCAAGCGCCATGCCGAGAATCATGCCGCTGAACCTGCCCTCTGATCTCACCTGAATGTTCGAAAGTCTGTAAAACCGCTTGAATATGCTTATGTCAAAAAGGACCATTATGCCCATAATAAGGATAATCAGGCCTCCGGCCTGTTCTATCAGTCTTGTGCGGCCGATAAGTAGTTCACCGAACAAAGAAGATATGGCGCCCATGGCCATGAATGTTATTGATAGTCCGGAGACAATAAGCAAAGGACGGAGGCGGTCTTGCCGTTCTGCTCCTGCTGCAATGACCGGAATTACCGGAAGCACGCATGGAGAAAGCACACTCGCCAGTCCTGCGCTTACAGCAAGTAAAATGTTTATAAAGCTGAACTCCATCATTTTATGCTGTCCAGAGCTTGCGTCAGAGTTTCGTAGCTTTGTATGCCAGGCGGAAAAAGACGACTGATCTTGCCGCTTTTATCAACAAGCACCAGTGACGGCAGGCTCCTGATTCCGTAATCGTAAAAGGCCTGCTGATCCTCAGGCTTTGCAGTACTCACATAGGCTATATTGAAATTACCGCCCTTGTCCTTATGAAGCTTCTGAAGAATCATGTTCTGCTCTTTGCAAGGCCTGCCAAACGGATTGATAAAAAATACGACTGTCTTTTTGCCTGAGCCAAATGCCTGTTTAAGCTCCGGGGTGCTTAGCGGGGCTGGGGTGCTGCCTGAGCCAGGCCACGCCTGTACTGCCAAAAGCAAAATCGCTGTCAGAGAAACCAAAATCACTTTACTTCTCATCTCTTACGCTCCTTGTTAAGTAGATTCTAAATATAACAACCTTAAGGCTAAAACTAAACCCTCAAAATCCAAATCTCATTATTTGCTTTGTGTTTGACTAATAGCCGTTTTTTTCTTAGCGCCTTTTTCAGGACATTTTTCAATTCTCAATGCCTTGCCTTTTAAGAGGCATTCAGCTATTTTTTTGTGCGCATCATTTAATATCCTGCCGAAAGTTGCACGGGATATCTTCATCCTTTTTGCCGCATCCTCGTGATAAAGCCCCTTATAGTCTGAAAGCCGCACAGCTTCAATCTCATCCATATTGACTGACAGCTCCTCAAGATCACAGAGGGGTATGCCTCTTGGCTTGAAATATGTAGAATTAGGCTTGCACCTGACACATCTGCATTTCTTTGGTCTGGACATTCTATTCAGCCGCTTTATTTAATTTTTATTGTCTGGAACAGGATCTGCGCTGATTGTATTTTAATGAGCGCAACCGCCTTTATTGCCATGGCCGCTGCATGTATGCTGCACCATAAACTCAGAAAGGGCCTGAGACTTGAACATTTTGATATTTTCAGCAATGCTCGAGGCCTGGGGCTGATAAACTTTTATGCCCGCATGGTTGAGCTTGTTCAGAGCGCCTGCGCCTATGCCGCCGACAATTACTGCGTCCACACTGTGGCCATCAAGCGCCTTAAGAGGACTGCATCCCCCATGCGCGTGGTGCTGATCATTGTTGTTTATAACAGTTGTGCTGTCTGTCTCTGTGTCGATTATGACAAAGGACGGAGCTGACCCAAAATGGTTATAGACTTCGCTGTTGATACCATTATCAGATTTGACCGGAAAACATATTTTCATCGTAAACCTCCATAAATTTAGTTATGAGCATATGCTTATAATAAAAGAACGGGGCGGACGCTGTCAAGTTATAATTTTAGTTAGCTTCGCTGGAGGCCATTCATCTCAGGATATTACGCATGCAGATAATGCCTTTGTATAAACTTCTCTGTCTTCACAGCGATGAAGACTACAGAAAACAAAACAAGAGTAAACATCAATTCGCAAAAGGTCTACAATTCCCTGATCACCATCTCTGTCATACAATGCCAATCGAAATCCCTTTTATTTATAATCAGGATAATTCGATGCCTCAAGTGCCGCAATCCTGTCATCAAGATCCGGATGTGTTGCAAACAGGGTTTTCAGACCACTCCTTTTAGCGCCTGATATTCCAAAAGCAGCCATCTTATCAGGCAGATGCGGCTGGCCTATGGACGCCTTTAATGCCTCAAGCGCGCCTGCCATAGGTTTTTTGCCAACCAGCTCTGCAGCTCCACTGTCTGCCCTGTATTCTCGTTTTCTTGAAAAGTAAAAGACGATTATCGAGGCTAAAATGGCAAGGACTATCTCTGCAATAATCGTTGTGATCCAGAAAGCCGGGCCGTGTCCTCTTTCATTCTTAAACACAACCTTGTCAACGGTATGTCCTATAACGCGGGAAAGAAAAAGAACAAAGGTGTTCACCACGCCCTGAATCAGCGCCAATGTGATCATATCACCGTTGGAAGCATGTGCCACCTCATGGGCAAGAACAGCCTTCACTTTTTCCTTGTCCATTTTTCTGAGAAGCCCTGCTGATACAGCAACAAGTGATTTATTCCTGCTCATGCCGGTTGCAAAGGCATTCATATCCTCCGAGGGGAAAATGGCAACTTCAGGCATTCCTATGTTTGACTTTGTTGCCAGTTCAGATACTGTTTTCACAAGCCACCGTTCTGTTTCATTTGCAGGCTCTTTTATAACCTGCGCGCCGGACATCTTCTTTGCCGTCCATTTGGACAAGGCAAGACTTATAAATGATCCTCCCATACCGAAAACAAGCGCAAATATGAGAAGAGACTGATAGTTAAGTCCGTACGCTGTAAGATAAGGCTCTACACCAAAAACCCTCATGGCCGCGCTTAAGACTATCATGATGGCTAAATTTGTAAATAAAAAGTAAATGATTCTGCGCATTTTTTGGCTCCTTTTAATTATGTTATTTCATTTATTCTGTTAAGCCTCAACAGCCTTCTGTCTGCTATTGCGCCGTTTTATAAGTTTCTCGATCTCCACCGCAAAGAAGACTACAGATGACAGGACAATGGTAAACATTAATTCATTAAAGGTCAACGGTTCTGTTTTGAAAATCGGGTTCAGAGCCGGGACGTAAATGGTCGCCATCTGCAAGGCAAAGGTCAATACAACTGCCCCCAGGAGATATTTATTGGTGAATAATCCAATTTTGAACAATGATTCTTTTTCCGATCTTATAGCCAACACGTGGCCCAACTGCGTCAGACAGAGGACTGTGAATACCATAGTCTGCCAATGGGCATGTTCTGTCCTGATAGACCATGCCTGCACAAACAGGACGATTCCACCCATTAAGAGGCCTACCCATATCGCATGAGCGCCGAGTCCGTGGCTGAAGATGCTCTCTTTGGGATGCCGTGGCGGTCTGCTCATGACATCGCCTTCAGCCGGTTCTGCAGACAAGGCAAGGGCGGGAAGTCCATCAGTCACCAGATTGATCCAGAGTAAATGGATAGGAAGAAGAGGTATCGGAAGACCGGCGAGCGGCGCAAGAAAAAGGGTCCAGATCTCTCCCGAGTTTGTTGTTAGGAGATATTTTATGAATTTTCTAATGTTGTCATAGATCTTTCTCCCCTCCCTCACTGCCTTTACAATAGTAGCGAAGTTGTCGTCCAGAAGGATCATATGAGCAGCTTCTTTTGAGACATCCGTCCCGGTAATGCCCATTGCAACGCCGATGTCAGCCCTCTTGAGCGCAGGAGCATCATTAACCCCATCTCCGGTCATGGCAACAAACTGACCCTTATCCTGAAGTGCTTTTACTATTTTTAATTTTTGTTCCGGTGCAACCCTTGCGTATACCCTTATATGCTCAACCCTTTCCTCAAATTCTTCCAATGATAATTTCTCGAGTTCTCGTCCTGTAATGATCGCTTTTGAGTCATCTTCTATGATGCCAAGTCTCCCTGCTATTACCCGTGCAGTGATGGGATGGTCCCCGGTTATCATTACAGGCTTAATCCCTGCTGCCTTACACATGGCAACAGCTTCCCTGGCTTCTTCCCTGGGCGGATCCATCATGCCAGTAAGGCCTAACACCGTAAGGCCGGCCTCAACCTCTTCTGAAGACATATCAGAAGGCAGAGAGTCCCACGTTCTCATTCCAATACAAAGGACCCTGAGGCCATCAGAAGCCATCCTTTCATTCATCCTGTGCATCACCTGACTATCAACTGGACTTAATCCCTCAGATGTTAATATATTCTCAGACTTTTCAATTAGAACATCTGTTGCCCCCTTGGTAAAAGAGATAAATTTGCCGTCAGGCCATTTATGAAATGTAGTCATACATTTTCTATCAGAATCAAACGGAAGTTCTGCAACTCTTGCGAAATTATTTTCCAGAATTTTTTTCTCAAAACCTTGTTGTTTTGCTATATCATAAAGCGCAATTTCTGTTGGGTCGCCTATGACCATGCCGTCAGCGCCCATCTGTGCATCGTTGCTTAAGGCAAGAGCAGTCATGAGAAACTGTAGGGGCGAACCTGTGTGTTCGCCCTCTTTTTTTGGGTAGACACGCAGGTCTACCCCTACATTTAGACCCCCTAATCCCAAATCCCTAACCCCAAATAATTTCCCATCCACATAAATTTCTTCCACAGTCATTTTATTTAAGGTCAATGTGCCTGTCTTATCAGAGCAGATATATGTAACAGAACCCAGTGTCTCAACAGCAGGAAGTTTCCTTATGAGTGCATTCTGTTTTATCAGCTTCTTTGCGCCAAGGGCAAGAGAAATGGTTATAACAGCCGGAAGCGCCTCAGGTATAGCTGCAACAGCAAGGGAAATAGCAGTGAGGAGCATTAACATCGGCTCTTCCCCTCTCATTATGCCAATACCGAAGACAATAGCGCATATTGCGAGAACAGCAAGGGCAAGTTTCTGACCAAAGCTCGCAAGCCGTTTCTGAAGAGGCGTCTTCACCTCTTCTTCTTCCTGAAGCATTGAGGCAATTCTGCCAAGCTCTGTATCCATGCCTGTTGCCACAATGATTCCGGCTCCGCGTCCAGAGGTTACAAAGGTGCCCTTGTATGCGATATTTTTTCTGTCACCCATGGAAAGGTGTTCATCATGCAGTGCTTTGATATTTTTTTCCACAGGCACAGATTCGCCGGTAAGAGCTGCCTCTTCAACCTTAAAGTTAGCAGCCTCAATCACCCTCATATCAGCAGGGACAATTTTCCCTGCCTCAAGCATTACAATATCACCAGGCACAAGCTCAGAAGCTGATATGGTTTCAGGCATGCTGTTCCGCATTACCGTTGCTGCCGGTGCAGCCATTTTTTTGAGGGCAGCCATGGCTTTCTCAGCCCTGTATTCCTGTATAAAACCAACAACCGCGTTCAAAACAACAATGACAATAATAGCAATAGTGTCCGACAACTCGCCGATGAATCCTGAAATGAGGGCAGCAGCAATAAGGATAAGGATCATGAAGTCCTTGAACTGGTCAAGGAACATCATGAAGGGGGTCTTTTTCTTTTTCTCCTTCAATTCATTCGGGCCGTGTTCCAGAAGTCGTTTCTGTGCCTCTTCTGAAGATAAGCCTTTTAAAGACGAGTTCAGTTCTTCAATAACATCCTCAACTTTTTTTTGATGCCAGCGCATACATCTCCCTTATCAAGTTCCTGTGTTATAGAAAACCGGGGCAATTAAGACATTCCCCCGGTTTCTAAAACTGATCACTCAAATTCTCTTAATTATTTTTTAAAAACACTGAACAACTTGTCCAGGCCGCCTTTTTCAAGCTTTGCAACTGCCTCCAGTTCTCCTGCGTCAAGCCAGATACCTTCACACTCAGAACACTTGTCCACCTTTATTTCTTTGTAATCTATCTCGATCAGTTCCATTCCGCACTTGGGACACCTCATGTGATGAAGTTCTTTGAGCTTTTTCTTCTCGTCCGCCTTAAGCTTCTTGTGTTTCTCCTCCTCGATCTTCTTCTTTTTATCAAACTCCACTCTTGCAATGTACTCTGCTTCTCTCTCACTTGGTTTCATTGATGTTTCCTCCTTTTTTGTTTTTACTGAACGTGCTTTTTGCCTTTGTTAATAATATCCTTGCCCAGACAAATTCTGTAGCAAGAATGCCCAGCCCTATTGGTATTACAATTATAGCAGGCCCCGGCAATACAATCATTGCAATGCCTGCCATAAGAATTGTTAAGCCTACTACGGCAATTATAAGTTTCTTTGCCTGCCTGACTGTTCTCAGCATCAACGCAGTCATGATTTAAGAATTTCTTTAAACATACCCCGGCTTCTTGATTTATTCCCATCAGTTATCATTGATATGTTCATCGATTCGCCTGTTCGCTAATTAGCTCGAAAACATCTTCTGACGAATTGTAGTAATATATGCTTCCTGTTCCTATGTTGTAATACCATCCATGGAGATGAAGTGTACCTGTGTTTAAGGCATCCACAACAAAAGGATATGTCTGGATATTATTCAATTGGCAGAGCACGTTTTCCTCTTCCGTGATTCGAAAACGGATTGCCTCAGGCACTTCGTGATAATGCTTTAAAACAATTTCCTTCACGGAACCAGCCAAATGAAGCCATTCTCTTAAATGTGGCATATTATTAAATTCCTTTTCGTCCCTGTACAGCGCTTGCATTGCTCCACAATCGGAATGACCGCATATGATGATATCCTTTACCCTCAAGTCCAGCACCGCAAACTCGATTGCTGCTGCTACACTGTTCTTGTCCTTGATGGCAGCATATGGTGGAATAATGTTTCCGACATTTCTTACTATGAAAAGCTCGCCGGGCCTGCTCTGGGTAACAAGGTTCGGATCAACCCTTGAGTCTGCACACGTTATAAAAAGGACCTCCGGCGACTGTCCTTCTGACAGCCTGCGGAAAAAATCCTCTTCATTTCTGAAATACGACTTCTGAAAATTCCATATACCTTTATATAGTCTGTCCATTGCATGCCTCATCGAGTTAACAAAAACCAAAAGACCTTTATCACGAAAATATGTCTCCGTGATAAAGGTCTTGCTTATTAGTTTTACCTAACCAGTGGTACCGGATTTTTAGGCCGTGTTGACGATAGCCACTGTCTTAGCTACTCCCCTTTACTGTTTTTACATTATCAGAAATATGCATTGTTGTCAAAAAAACTTATTAAAGCAATAAACGTCTGCAAATCTTACAAGGTCAACCCTTTCCGATCACAAACAGAAGCTGTCCTTCCTGTACTGTTTCATTGAGCTTCACACATATCTCCGTTATCTGTCCGTCAAAGGGGGCAACAATTGCATTCTCCATCTTCATTGCCTCGAGGTTTGCTATCTCCTCTCCCTTATGGACAATGTCACCGACCCTGATTGCACCCCTTTCAGGATTACCGATCCTCCATAAACTGCCATTGATTGGCGCTCCGATCTCATTCGGGTTCCTTGCCATCCTGATTTCAGACTTCTTTGCCCTTGGGGTTTCCACAGAATAAACCCTCGTCCTGTTATTGACTCTCATCACAACATGAATTATACCTTCATGTTCTGCGCCGACCGAAACAAGCTCTATGGAATAAGGTTTACCCCATAGTTCAAAATCAACTCTGTCCCCTGATTTTTTGAGTCCCTCCCTCCAGACATCTGTAGGCAGAACCAGCGGGGCCTCTCCGTATTTTTCCCTAAACAAAATAAATTCAACAGCATCCTTGGGATGCATCAGAAAGAGGACGAACTCTTCTTCTGAGGGCTCTCTGCCGATGTTATCAGAAAGTCCGGTCTTAAGTTTTTCCAGATCATCATCCTCCACAGAATCAAGAGGGGACGATTCTTTGCGTTCCTTTATCTTCTTTTCCCATTCCTCACCAAAGGCACTCTTATATACCCACTCTGCAGGCCAGCCAACAGGAAGCCTGCCGTAATTGCCAAGGAGAAGGTTTTTGAAATCTCCTGGGGCGTTCCTGAAGATCACAAGAAGCTCTTCCTGTTCTTCCTTGGCCATTGCCTTGAGGTCCTGATTCTTCTGTTCAACAAATTTTACAAGAAGTTCTGTTATATGCTTTACGCCTGTCTCTCCCTTTTCTTTTGCATACCTGTTGACTATCCCGCTGCACGTAACCCACGTAATCTGAGAACCCGGCGTTACATCAAAATATTTAACGATCCTGTTATAAAGAGACATCACCCTCAATATAGAAGGCATGTAATGAAGGAATTCGCCCTTTTCTGCCTGTTCAAAAGAGCTGGGGAATGCGCCGCCCCACGGACTCAGCTGATCCCCCTAACTTGTATAGAATATAACTAACGGAAATTAAGGAAGTCAACAAAGCTTTACTTATTGCTTAATTTTTTCACTTATCAGCGCTTAACTACGACTGATTCATAATTTCTTCATATGTTTCAGGCTTAATACCTACATAACGTGCCTGCATATATTTTATGTAATGAGGTGAGATCAGTGATAAAGAAAACAGCGTTGATAATAATGTCTGTTATGATTGCGTTTGCACTGCTTGGTTGCACTGCAGAGAAATACGGCGCGGGAGCAGACAAAAAAACCAGGGAAATAAAAGTTAAGGATATATTTCTTGACAATAGTATCATCGGAAAGAAAATCACACTACAGGGGACTGTAGCATCCCAGTGCGGATCTAATGGCTGCTGGTTTGTGCTCCAGGATGATACAGGCCAGATATTCGTTAATCTTGCTCCGGCCAATATGACCCTGCCGCCGAGAATGAACAAGAAAGCAAAAGTCACAGGTATTGTCTACCCTGTTCAGGGAGAGCTTCAGGTCATTGCCCATGGAGTCGAGATCAGATAATGATCTTTTTAAAACTTGCGCTCAAAAATCTCAAGCGGCACAGGACGCGCAGCCTGCTTGCGCTCTTAGGTATTGCCACATCAGTTGCAGTGCTTTTCTCTATTCTCTCCTTTAACAAAGGCTTTGAGGAAGGGCTTTCAAGAGAGCTTGAGCGGACAGGCATTCATTTCATGGTTGTGCCTTCGGGTTGCTCGCATGAAGTTGCATCGCTTGTTCTTCATGGTTCTATCATCCCTAAGTTCATCGACCTGTCTGTCATGGATAAGATCACTGCCATGAACGGCATTGAGTTCGCCTCCCCGATCCTTGTTGCTCAGCTTCCGAACACAGAAAAAGAAAGAGTAGATCTTGTCTATGGCATTGAGATGTCAAGAGTCAGGCAGCTCAAACCGCACTGGCAGCTAGATGGATCAGTGCCAAAAGATGACCAGGAAATAATCCTCGGCTCAGAAATAGCCGGCCATCTTGGGTTGAATCCCGGCGATACACTTTCTTATCCGAATGCCAATTCAACGTTTAAGGTTGCTGCGGTAATTAAAAAGACAGGCAGTCAGGATGATGCTTTTATCTATATTCCGGTAAAAACCGCACAAAGGATTTTCAAGAAGCCCTCAGGAGCAACTGCCATAGGAGTAAAGGTCAGGGATGCAGCTGCTCTTACTACGATAACAGACCAGCTTTCGGAAAAAGTGCCGGGAATACAGATTGTGACCATGAATCAGGTAATGAACAGCATTTCAACTCTTGCTGCATCAGCTAAGGTGCTCAGTCTCTCTATAGCAATAATAGCGATCATTGTGAGCGCAGTAGGTGTTATGAACGCCATGCTCATGGCAGTCTTCGAAAGGACACAGGAGATCGGCATGCTGCGGGCAATAGGGGCATCCCGTTTTGATATCTTCAGGATCATCCTTCTGGAAGGCATGCTTCTGACCATCTCAGGAGGCTTTGCAGGCATTATTGTCTCTGTTGCAGGCAACGATATTATCGAGATCTTTGTTAGAAAAGTGATGCCCTATGTGCCTGCTGGCAATATGACACACTTTGACTCTGGCATTGCCGTAGTGAGCCTGATCTTTGCATTGTTTGTGGGCATCCTCTCAGGCCTGTACCCTGCTTGGCATGCATCAAAGGTAAATCCTATTGAGGCGATAAAAGGATGATAGAACTGATAGCAGCCGAGAAAATATATCGCAGGGGATCCGAGGAACTACATGCACTCAAGGGAATTGACCTGGACATAGGCAAGGGAGAGTTCATCTCTATTGTTGGGCCCTCTGGCGCAGGCAAATCCTCTCTTTTACATATACTCGGATGTCTTGACAAGCCTACAAAAGGCACTATGAAAGTTGACGGCGTGAATGTGGCACATCTTTCAGAAAAAAAGCTTGATGAAGTACGGAGAAAGAAAATAGGCTTCGTATTTCAGCAGTTCTATCTCATGCCTGGCCTTTCTGTATTTGAAAATGTGTCGTTGCCCATGATTTTCAACAAACAAAACACTGACAAAAAAAAGATTGCTGAACTAATACGTATGGTCGGGCTTAAAGACAGGAGTGATCACTTGCCGAATCAGCTTAGTGGTGGAGAAATGCAGCGCGTTGCTATCGCGCGTGCGCTCGTGAACAATCCTGAGATCGTTCTTGCTGATGAGCCTACCGGCAACCTTGACTCAGAAAACAGCCAAAAAATATTCGAACTGCTAAAGTCACTTCACGGCATTGGATATACAATAGTCATGGTCACCCACAACAAGGACCTGGCTTCCCGAGCTGACAAGTGCATCTCAATAAAAGATGGCAGGATTTTGTAGAAACTATGCTACAAAGTCTCATGGCAAAATCTGTCAAATCCTATAGATACCGGTTTTCCTGAATTTTATTACGGGAATATATGCTTAACGCAGAAAAAAAGAAAAATGACCCGGCTCACATCCAACATAATAAAACAAAGAAATGTTAAACTATTTTGTTTTTTAATAACGTTCTACACATAAAAAATAACTATTTTAGAGGTAAAAATACATGCAAAATGTTCTAAAAATAATCGAAAAATTAGCATTGGAGCATGACAAGATCTCACCGGAACTTGTCAAGAAAAAAAACATAAAGCTCGGCCTTAGGAATGAAAACGGTACCGGGGTTTTTGTCGGCATTACGAGCAAAGGCCAGGTTCTAGGCTATGAAAAGATCATTAGCGCAGACGGCACAGAAAAAGTTAATCCAATACCCGGCAAGCTTTATTATTGCGGCTACAATGTCGAAAAATTGGTAGCAGGAAAAGAAGCAGAACACAGATTTGGCTTTGAAGAGACAATATACCTTCTCCTGACCGGAGAACTTCCTGAGAAAGAAAGCTTGAAAAGCTTTTCCAAAGAACTTGGAAAAAAAAGGGCCCTGCCTGAGGGCGCAAAAGAAATAATTCTCAACAGGCCGAAGCATGACGACCAGATGGGTTCACTCCACACAATTGTTTCAGCAATGCATCTTTTTGACAAGAACCCAAACTCAACCAATATAAATGATGTAGTAAGACAGTGCATTGACTTAACAGCAAAGTTCCCGTCGATCATAGCATACAACTATATGGCTGCCTTGATGAAAAAAAAAGACCCCAAGAAACTGATAGAGCCTGATTCAAACCTCAGCACAGCAGAAAACTTTCTCATGATGCTCTCCGGAAAAATGCCTGACAGATTCATGGCAGAACTTTTTGATACAATGCTCATTTTTCACGCAGAACATGGAGGCGGGAACAACTCAACATTCTCAACACG
>Ga0154444_1057_pt3 | contig 12231 bp, 14 predicted proteins | sample RifGroC2_FD_105637 | JGI IMG/M metagenome (GOLD analysis project Ga0154444, IMG submission 105637) | Nitrospirae bacterium GWC2_42_7
GGCTGGTAAGATCTGGTTGTTTTTATGAAGAGGCCTGTTTTGGAAATATCATTGGTTATGCCTGTATGTTTTAACTCTTTTGTACCGAAACTTGCGACAAGCCTTTTGTTTATCCGTTTGCTTTTCCGTTTATCCAAAAATAAAGCCTCCAGAATCAGCTTATTATTTAGTCAAGCAATAAATGGTGCCGAAGGCGGGACTCGAACCCGCATGGATTGCTCCACACGCCCCTCAAACGTGCGTGTCTACCAGTTCCACCACTTCGGCATTAGGTGAATATACTATAATAATACTATTATGGTTTTCAAGTTAATCAGGTTTAATAAGGAGTTCATAAGTCAGGCCCCCTCACCCTTCAGGGGAGATAACGCCCCCGCCTTCGGCACCCCCTCTTATCTTAAGAGGGGGAAGGGAGAGTTAATTTCCCCCTCCCTTGAGGGGAGGGGATGAAGGGGAGGGTGATGTATTTGACTTTACTAATGACCTCATTATTAATATATAATTCTTACAATAGAAGGGGTTTTCAGTAAATACAGAATGCAAACAAAAAAGATAACAAGCGTTTCAAACCCTAAGATCAGGCAGGCGCTTGATTTGAGGGAAAAGAGAAATAAGCATCATCTTGAGTTTTTAACTGAAGGCCCGCATCTGATAGAGATGGCTGTTGCATCGGGTTGTGTTATTGGAGATGTTTTTGCCAGCAGTTCATTTTTAGTAAAAAACGAGGGGCAGAAGCTCCTCAGAGATCTTTCAAAAACCACAGAAGATATATTTGAAGTCCCGGACCATCTGCTTAACAAGCTTGGAGATACTAAAACACCACAGGGTATTATTGCTGTTGTCTCATACCAGCCTTTATCATTAGAAAATCTGCCGCTGCAAAATAAAAGTCTTTTAGTGGTGATCGACGGTGTTCAGGATCCGGGGAACCTCGGTACGATCATCAGAACATCAGATGCTTCTGCCGCAGATGCGGTCTTGATATTACCGGGAACATGCGATACCTTTATGCCAAAGGTTATAAGATCTACAGCAGGAAGCATATTTAATATACCGGTCATCCATACAACTCTGGATGAGCTTTTAGGCTGGGTTCATCAGAAAAATATAAAACTGTTTGTTGCATCAGTTGAAGCTGAAAGATCTGTTTATGAAACTGATCTTAAGGTTCCGCTTGCGCTTATATTTGGGAATGAGGCGCATGGTGTGAGCAAACAACTTAGAGAATCAGCAGATATGTTTTTGAAAATTCCGATACTTGGGAAAGCCGAGAGCCTTAATGTTTCAGTTTCTGCTGCAATCTGTTTATACGAGGCTGTGAGACAAAGGAATCTAAACTGAATTAGGTGGAGCTTCTGTGATAAGCCCACGCCCTCACCAGCCGTGCCTCTTCATAACTCACTGTCCCGTTGAAGTGTTCTACAATGGGATTCAGGGCCCATTGTTCCCTGGACAGGAAAAATTTTTCTATCTCTTTCCGCTTTGCAGGATCGACAAGGCTGTCAATATCGATTTTACGGCCATCACGGATAAGCTGTTCCAGGTGGGAAGCAATGGTAGAAGGTGCGAGGTTGCGCAGTTTGGCGATATCCTCAATAGACATCCCCTTTTTGAAAAACTCATAGGTCTCTTCAACTGTTTCACCTTTTTTCTTTGTCTTTGAACAGCTCTCACAAGGATCAGAAGAATAATCCGGCTTTCCTTCCGGGACAATGACACCCGGATTCTGATCCAAATACATTTTTATCTTCTGGATAAAATCTTCCCCGTATCGTTCAAGCTTTGTATCACCAACTCCGTTTATTCTTCTCATGTCCGGCAATGTAACAGGGAAATGCCTGCAGATCTCGTGGAGGGTTTTGTCGGAAAATATGACGTAGGGAGGGACCTGATGTTCTTCTGCAATCTTTTTTCTGAGACTGCGGAGAATCTCGAAGAGGGCCTCGTCATACCTCCCTTGATCTCCTCTGCCAATTCGCCTGGTAACTGTCTCTTCTCTTTTCAAAGCCTTTGCTTCTTCCTTGCCTGAGAGCACGTTAAGACCTTTCGGAGTAAGCTTCAGGACCGGGTAAGGATCACCCTCCTGCCTCATCATGTCCTGCGCAAGAAGTTCATTAATGAGGAACCGCCAGTGCTTTTTGTCCCTGTGTTTTCCGGCGCCGTAGGTTTTTATCTCATTATGTTTGAGTGCGCGGACCCGTTTCGTATCAGCACCGGTCACAATGTCTATAATATGGCCTATCCCGAACCTCTGTCCTGTCCGTGATATCGCTGACATTATTATCTGAGCATCTATGGTAACGTCAACCTGTTCAACCGAGCCGGTACATATATCACAGGCACCGCAATTATCACCGGGAAAGTCCTCGCCAAAAAAACCGAGGAGATGTTTCCTCCGGCATACATTATGAGCTGCGTATTCAACAGTCTGGTTCAGTTTCTCCAGCGCAATAGTGCGTTCGCTCTCGTCTGTTATCTGGTCGATAAAATATCTGATCTTGGGGATGTCACCCCTGCTGAAAAACAGCAGGCAATTGGCAGTATCGCCATCGCGGCCAGCACGGCCTGTTTCCTGGTAATATCCCTCGATATTCTTGGGGAGGTCTGCATGAACAACGAACCGGACATTTGATTTATCTATTCCCAGCCCAAAAGCTATAGTAGCCACGATCACCTGGATCTCATCTTTGTTAAAGGCCTCCTGGTTTTTACTTCGTTCCACGGCAGACAACCCTGCGTGGTACGGAAGGGCCTTAATCCCTCCTGATACCAGAAAATCCGCGGTTTCCATGACCGAATCACGGGTCGCCCGATAAATAATGCCTGATTCCCCTTGATGCTCCTTCAGAAATTCCAATATCTGTATTTGGATCTTCGTTTTCGATTTCACCTGATAAAAAAGGTTTTCGCGGTTAAATGAAGCGCGGACGACAAAAGGGGTCCGGAGACCAAGCTTGCTGATAATATCTTTCTGGACTTTTTGGGTGGCAGTTGCAGTAAAGGCTGAAACAGGTACATCTGGAAACATCTTTGGAATAAGAGAAAGGCTGAGGTAATCCGGACGAAAATCATGTCCCCATTCAGATATGCAGTGGGCCTCGTCTATGGCAAAAAGAGAGATGGGAAAGGTCTTTAATGTTTCGAGAAAGTGTGGCATTACAAAACGCTCGGGTGCGATATAGAGAAGCTTTATCCCGTTCTCTTTCAATCTGCGGTAAACACCGGATAATTCCTGGTTTGTCATTGAACTGTTCATGAATGCAGCAGGTATTCCGTTTTCAAGCGCTGCATCAACCTGATCTTTCATTAAAGAGATGAGCGGACTGATAATTACAGCCGTGCCGGTCAAAATCTTCGCTGGCAGCTGATAGCAGAGCGATTTCCCACCGCCTGTCGGCATTACAGCAAAAACATCCTGTCTGTCCAGTATGCTTTTGATTATGTTTTCCTGATTCGGCCGGAATGTCTGAAAACCAAAAACAGTCTTCAGGGTGTCTGATATCAAGTCATCATCGTGTCTGTTGTTCCCGATCATATGCCGTTATTCTAACATACCACTGTCCAGTCCCTCATCGCTCTCGCGATATTGCCATTTTGGCGCCATTTTGCTAAACTTGAGTAAAGGAGATACAGTATGACTATCACAAAAACAGAAGAAAGAATTCCGGCCCGGATGCCCCACGATGTTTATGAACGCATAACCGAGGCAGCCAAAACCGTTGGCGCAACGCTAAACCAGTTCATTGTTCAGTCGGCCCTCGAAAAGGCCAACGACATCATAGAGCGGGAACGCACTATTCATCTCTCTACCCAGGCGGCAAAAACCGTTTTTGACCTTCTGGAAAACCCACCCCAACTCGCCAAACAATTGAAAAGGGCCCTTCAGCATAGAAAAAACCTTCTGTGCTTAAAATAGCGCCGCTTTCCCGGGAGCACGACCGCGCTGCCTTTGATTGCGGCGTTGCAGAACTGAACGCCTTTCTTAAGGCCACAGCCCGCCAGCATGGAGAAAAAGGGCTCTCCCGCACCTTTGTCCTCACTGAAAGTGACAAGTCCGCTGTCATTCTGGGATTCTTCACGCTTGCGCTTTGTGAAATCACAGCAGAACATCTTCCCCCTTCCTACGCCGCCATGTATCCCAAACACAGCCTTCCTGCAGTGCGTCTCGCCCGCCTCGCGGTATCGCTCCGGCATCAGGGCAAGGGATACGGATCTCTTCTGGTCGCAGAGGCTGTCCATCGGACTATCCTCATCGCTGATCAGGCCGGGAACATAGGTATGTTTGTGGATGCCAAAAACGCCCGCGCCCGCGATTTCTACAAGCACTACGGGTTTGTTGCACTTCCGGGCCAGGTCAAAACCCTGTTCCTGCCTTTAAAAACACTCCGCGATGCGATAAAAGCTCAATAGAATACTGCTATCATTGCGAGCGCGGCGAAGTTCCTGATAAGCCGTTTACCGGAAAGTTTGTTGATCAATTTTGTAAATCAGTAACCAATCAGGCTCAATGTGGCACTCTCTGCGATTTTGATAATTACCGGTTAATGAGTGGTCTCTATGACGCGCTGACAGAGGATTTCCCTCAATTAAGAAATTCATGACATCTTTTAGTTTTCCAGTATCTTTGTTTCCCGACTTCTCAAGCCGTTTCAAGTCTCTTCTGAACTGTCCCGTAAAGCATGGAACAAGCATTATATAAACCCAGCTTTTGAAACATATCATCAGCATTCTTACATTTGACAACATCCCTGCCTGAATCAGTTTTCCTGAAAGTCTTTATCGTTAAGGCATTAGGCATTTACTCTTTTGATTGCAGGTACCCGATGAAGTCCAAAACTATATGATCGTCACAAAGGAAGCGGAGGGGCTTACTGCTAATGCCCGCTGCAAGAAAACAACTTCGCAAACGGCCTACTTCTCGGCAAAAAAAAATGTCCAGAAATATTGTTTACTCAGCTTGAAGAGGCTTTTCTTACCGACACCGTATCCGGTTATCATTCGAAAAGCCCAGAAAAAGACTCCACCTATGAAGGCGCCTAAAGAGAAAAGGAGAAAGCCGGGCCAGAAATCTGTTTTTTTGTAAACAGACTCTTCAACCTAAAAAAAGCAGTTAAAACGGAAAAGTGAATAAAAACATGTCATTGCGAACACCCGAAGGGTGTGTGGCAATCTCAGGATAAAACTGCGAGATTGCTTCACTTTGTTCGCAATGACAGACTCGAACTGCCGTTTTTAGGTTCAATTATCATACTCAGCGCTAGAAAAATAACGGCTCCAATCATAATCAAGAACACACCACGCACTTGCTTAATCCTGAATTTGTCATTGAAAGAGAGGATCGAGACCCCTATGAACGAGATACCTATCCCAACATAATGTATTGCGGCCAGATGCTCACCGATAAAGATAAATGACAGGAAAGGGACTATCGGGATGCTGAGATTCAAGAGAAGATCATTGGCCACTGCGTCACCGGAGGCAAAGAGTGCTTTGAAGTAGAAAAAGATCGAAACAGAGGCCTCTTCTTCTCCACAACCTTGCCAATATTTAGGCTTCACTTTAGCAATTTCGGCTTGTCTCTTTTTGAGTTCACAATACAGAAAAAGCCGAAAGGTTTTTTAAAAGGGTTTTGGAGTTGATGCGGGGTGTCGGGGGAGATGTATATAACGTCCATGAATTCCATCTTGCGTTTATTTTTTCCGGTAATAACAACCCCTCTGCCTTTTACACATATGACCACATGCTCATGTTTGTGCTTTTCTAAGCTGCTGTTTCCGCCAGAGGATATCTCAAAATATCTCAAATGGAATTTCGCTGATTCGCTGTGAGAGCCGATCAAGACCCTTCTTATTATATTAGACCATTCATCGCCCTTTTTTTTGTACGGCTCATCTTTGATCCCCTGCCAGCAGAAATCAGCCTTATGTTTATAAAAAGCCGTCCTGTTAGGCATTGCTTTTTTAGGCTTGCCCTTGCCTACTTCACAGAATGAAATTTCATTTTTTTTCAGTTTATTCATTGAACCCTATTTTAAACTAATCAAACACTATTATTGCCTTAAGTGAATCCCGGGCATCTGCAGTAAGCCTGAATGCCTCTTCTGTTCTTTCTATCGGAAACCTGTGTGTCACGAGTTTATCAGCAGAAACAACTTTTTTTTCTATTAATTCAAATGCTTCCGCAGTATCATAAGGCCCGCAGGAATAGCTTGTAATAATGTTAATATCGTTAAAATACAGATGGTTAGGATCCAGAGTCAGTTTTTCTCCTGGCTTTGCAGGAGTAAACAAAAGCGCCTGTCCGCCGGAACGAACACATCTTATTCCCAGTGACATCACATCCGCGCTATTAGGCCCGACTACCACTAATTCAGCCATTTCATTGTTGGTTATATTGCTCAGGCTTTCATAAATATCTGCTTTTGATACATCAATTACTGCATCTGCTCCTAATGCGATAGCCTTATCAAGCCTGAATTTAACCATGTCCGCGCCAATTATCCTGCCAGCTCCATATTCCCTTGCAAGCAGAATATTCATCATTCCCATAACGCCGAGGCCGATAACAAGAACTGTATCTCCCTGCCTGATCTTTGCCCTTTTCAGCCCTTTTACAACACAGGCAGTTGGTTCGATAAGAGTAGCGTCTTCATAACTAACTCCTTCAGTCAGTCTAATAGAATCATTTTCGAGATTTATTGACGGGATTAGAATATATTCTGAAATACCACCTGGTATTATTCCTGAGCTCTTCCATGTAGCGCATTGGACATAATCTCCCCTCTTGCAGTATCTGCATTGAAAGCATGGGGCATGATGATGGGTAAAAACTCTGTCGCCTTTTTTGAAAGAAGTTACATCTTTGCCGAGCGCTGCGATCTCTCCGGCAGGCTCATGTCCGAGAACAACAGGCGCCTTCTTCTCTATATACCAAGGCATAACGTCTCCTGAACAGATTCCGCATGCCTTTGTTTTGATAATAACATCCCCAGCTCCCATTTGCGGAACAGGTATGTCCTCAATGCGGATGTCGTTGAATGAATATAGCTTAGCGGCTTTCATGTTTAGTTATTACATAAAATCCGGATTTTGTTAGCTGGAGTGTAATCATTCAGTAGAAATTAAATCTACCCACCCCTACACCCCTCCAAGGAGGGGAATTGAAGAAGGTACCATGAAAGGATGAGAGTAGTTTTTTAAAGTCCCCTCCTTGGAGGGGTGTAGGGGTGGGTTGTTTATACTTACTGAATGCATACTCAGGAATTGCAATCAAGACAAGCAAACGGCTGATGCGGAAAACCACAAATGAAGCCTAGGGGACAATGGCATATTTAATGCCTATGCCATTAACAAGCATGTTAAATACATTTATGATGTCGCTCAGAGGGTATGTATCTGAAATCAACTTTTTCACGTCTAGTTTCTTGTTTTTCAGCAGGAGAAAAGCCTTTTTAACATCCTGTGGAGTAAAATGGAAAGATCCTTTAATGGTTATCTCATCATAATGAAGCCGCTCAGCACTAAAATTTACCGAAGATCCGGTCTTGCATCCGCCAAAAAGAATGACTGTCCCGCTCTTTTTGACATAATTGACCGATGACTCCCATATTTCAGGCTTGCCTGTACATTCAAAAACATAATCTGCGCCCATTCCATCTGTAAACTCATGGACTAACTTGCCATCTTCAAGAGTGTTAATGACAACATCTGCGCCGAGTTTTGCTGCTATTTTTAGACGTTCCTCTTCAAGACCCGTAATCAACACCTTGGCACCTTTTGATTTAGCTATCATCAGATGCAGAAGACCGATAGGTCCGGCCCCTATAATAAAAATAGTATTTTTCTTGTTAATGTTCAGAGGCTCCATGCCGTGAAGAACACACGATAAGGGCTCAAGAAATGAGGCCTCTTTAAAATTCAGGCTTGCCGGTTTCTTATAAACGTTCTGCTGTACAATATGTTTTGGTATAACTATATACTCTGCAAAAGCGCCGAGTATTTTTGTAGACATCAGGGACTCGCAGAGATTAAACAATCCCAGCTTACAGTATTTACAGTTAAGACATGGTGCGCTATGTACAGCCATTACTGCATCGCCTGTCTTAAATTTACTGACACCTTTGCCTTTTGCTGCCACTATACCCGCAAATTCATGTCCGAACGGCCCTGGCATTGGGATAAGGGAATGTCCCCTGATAAATGCCTTGAGGTCTGTACCGCAGGTCAGAGAAGACTTAATCTTTACAAGGAGTTCTCCTTCAGAAGGTTCCGGCACATCAACTTCCTTTAACTCAATAATATGTGGTCTTGAAAGAATAGCAGTGAGCATATTTCAGAATTCCAGCCTTCCTCCTAAAATTTGTCCTGTTACAGCTGCCAGTAAAAAAATCGGTATATAACGAAAATCAATATTTTCGAAAACCCGTGCAACAAAAACCACAGGTATCGGTAAATGTATATACAAAAACCACTTAAACGAGAACCTTTTTGTCTTACTCCTCAAAAATCCAAAATACAGATTCAAGACAAAGGTCAGAACAAAAATAACAGCAATAATAGCTGTTTTTGAACTAAAATCCATTAGAAACAATAACTTAAAAAAACGTAGAAGTCAAGATAATTAAGTCCGGGGTTGAAAAACTTCTTATTAAAGCCTTTTTTCCTGCTTTAACTCTGCAATAATGCTTTGAATCCGTGGCATTGCCTCAAGCGCTGCCTTTTCTCCTTCGAGAATTGCCTCATGTCTTTTTTCGAAATCAGATGAGCCAATTTTCCCGACTTTCGGCCTTATTACAACATCCGCACGTACAAGCTGTATTACGGCAAGTTTTGAATACATTACGCCTATGGATTGTAAGATAGTGTCGAGCGTGCTTTCAGGCTGCCTGCTGTCTATATCTGCTGAGATATCAACAGCAATAACAATATCTGCACCGAGTCTTCTGGCAGCATCTACTGCCACAGGGCTTACTATGCCGCCATCAACATACGTAACATTATTGATCTTCACAGGCCTGAATACTCCGGGGATTGCAGAGCTTGCCCTGACAGCTGTTCCTGTATTCCCTCTACCAAAAACAACCTCCTGGCCATTCTGTAAATTTGCAGTAATCACATATAAAGGTATCCTCATTTTTTCAATAGGTGTGTTGTTAACAGTTTTGTTTATATACTCTTCGAGCTTTTCACCTTTCACAAAACCATTGTCAGGCAAAAACATATCAATAATATCGTCTTGTTTTATACCAAACGCTATTTTCTGGAGCTGAAATGCGTCAAACCCATATGCATACAGACTGCCGACAAAGCTCCCTGCACTTGTTCCGACTATCATATGGATAGGTATCTTGTTTGCCTCCAATACCTTCAGTACACCTATATGCGCAAAACCTCTTGAGGCGCCTGCGCCAAGAACCACGGCTATCTTTGCAGGCTTTGGCGGCGGCTGGATCTCCTGCGTAGCGCAAGAAGAGATAAGCATTATTGAAAGGATCAGGATTGTGAATAAACTGTTTCTTTTATTGAAATTTATGTGAGACACTCTACTCTCCTTTTGGAGATTATATTATAAACTTAGGAGGATGGTTAATACATTAAAGAACTTCCCAAGAAAATTGAGGAGGATATTATCAGTCTTTTATAAAGCAGATTGCCACTTTTTCGTCATTTAATCACAAACGCAAGTTTATTAACAAAATATGGCGGTCCTCTGGTAAAATGTAACAATGGGAAGGCAAGAAAAGCTTCTAACACAAATTTTACGTGGAACTTCCGATTCAAATATTGCTTTTGACGGATTATGTAGTCTGTTAAAATATATGGGTTTTGAGGAAAGAATTAGAGGCGACCATCATATATTTACGAAGGATGGCGTTGCAGAAATATTGAACTTGCAGCCTAAAAGCGGGAAAGCAAAACCATATCAGGTCAAACAAGTACGAGATGTTATATTAAAATATAAATTGGGAGAGTAGAAAGATGAGCAAATACAAATACGAAGTGATAATTTATTGGAGCAATGAGGACAAGGTGTTTATTGCAGAGGTGCCTGAACTACCGGGTTGTGCTGCGGATGGAGCTACTTATAAACAGGCTCTTGCCAATGTTGAGATTATCATCAAAGAATGGCTCGAAACAGCAAAAGAATTAGGACGCCCTATCCCTGAACCCAAAGGCAGATTAGTTTTTGCATGATGATTGTATAATTTTTTGAAACAAGAAGCTGTAAGAACATTTCAGTTTGCCGAGGGGAAAAGACAGAAAAGAGAAATATTATCAGTTCATTTCATAAAGCTTCTCAAGTATCTTTACCATCGCCAGTGTATCAAGCTTGCAGTATTTAAGGAGTGCCTGGCGGATTTGTTCCCTTTCCTTAGCGTCCTCAGTCTGAATCATTTCAATATAGGCATTTGCTGCCATTCCGCCATCGCTTACTTCAAGGTCAGCATAACTCATCTCAGGCACTAATACTGGCAGCACATTTTTTAACGAGTATGAACCGTTCAGCTGCCAGTGATAGATGTCCTTGCTGCGGAAAAGAGGCATGGGGTCTCTCATGTTATTTATAATACTATCTATCTTCTCACTATATTCAGGAAACCATTGCTTGAACTCTTTAAGCCTTCCTTCTTCAAAAGTCTTGTTCCATGCAAGGACACATGCATTGTCAGAAATTTCCTTCATCAATATATTTATCAATTGCTTTCTCGGGTCGTCTTCATTTGAAGGCAGAAACTCATGATGTTTTAACTCGCTTCCCTTTTCTATATAGTGCAATGAATACTGAAAGGCCATTTTCTCATATGGATGCGTGTTGTTAAACAGGGGGAACCATAAGGGACTTGGTGCATTGAAGCCCTCTGATAAAAAGGGATTTGCTGAGATAAGTATTTTTTTGTTTGTCGTTCATCTTGATTTAATAATATCATGTTGAACTGCCAGCAGTATGGCAGTTTATTTAGAAGACCTACTGTTAGAAGTAAATCTGGAATTATCCAAGCCTGCAATAAATAGAAAGCACAAAAAGCGAGGGGTTGTTAGACATCCCTAATTCGAATCTTCTTGGCCGTTATTACAACAAATTTCCCGTAAAGTGAAGAGCCATATTCATTAAGAACTTTTATCAATGATTCAGAAATGTCGTTCAAATCCTTACTCTCATATCTCAGAAATATAACGCTTATATCTTTTTCATTTCTTGCAAATACCCAATGCCCAAAATCACTATCTTCAGTTAAGAGAAGAGCTCTGTGTCGCTTTGCGAGTTCGATTACCTTGTTGTCTTTTATCCCCTAATATTCCCGAAGAACTGATATTACATCAAATCCCTTGTTTTTCAGTTTAGTAACAATCCGGAAATCAACATCTTCATCCGCAAGTATCTTAAACTGCAATTATTTCCTCCTTGGAAATAACGTCGGCTGAATATGAGAGGACTGCAAGGATATCATCTTTTGTCAGATGCGGATACGCCTGAAGCACCTCATCTGTCGACATCCCCTCAGAAAGTTTTTTCAAAATAAGTTCGACTGTTATCCGTGTGCCTTTAATCACCGGTTTGCCGAGCATAATTTTTTGATCCGATACTATTTTTTCTGTATAAGTCATGAAATCTCCTCTCTTTTTTAGTATTTTACCATATAAGGAGTTTTGGGGCTTTGGTAAATAGTGTTATGGACAGATTTTTGAAACTTTGGAATTGCGGGGGAAGGGCATTGGTGAAAAATTCAGGAATATTACTTTTCTCTTTCAATCAGTCCGGTTATTTCTCTGAGGACTTCCTTAAAAGATGGCCTCTTAGCAGGCAGGAGTTCTTCAGGGATATGTTTATGTTCTGGGTAGGTTGATAATTTTTTTGCTTGCGGATCTAAGGCATTATCATATCTGAAGATAAGGGTTGTGTCTTTTGATAAGAAGTTATAGCCATACTTAAGGATATTAACACCTTCGGCTTTAAAGACCACAAATTCCTTAAAATGCAGTTTGGCGCTATTTGTAAAAATAATTGTTCCGGCTATAAACGCTGCATTAGGGGGGCGTTCTTCAAAAGCAAGGTTTTGGGATTCTATAAAAGGATTAGTTGAGAGGATATCAAGAATTTCATTCAGGTAGTCCTTTATTTGCATATTTCGACTGATTCAAGTTCTTTTAATTCAGCTTCGATATGTTTTGAAATCTCTATCTCACCTTCAAGTTCGATAAGCTGCATGTCCTGGGCTTCGGAATGCTCGAC
>Ga0154444_1208_pt1 | contig 12190 bp, 9 predicted proteins | sample RifGroC2_FD_105637 | JGI IMG/M metagenome (GOLD analysis project Ga0154444, IMG submission 105637) | Nitrospirae bacterium GWC2_42_7
AAATGTAGTGCCGACTTTGGCCGATTGAGCGAACTAACTTATTGATTTGCAAAAACTTTAAATTTCAAACTGCGGAAGTTGGGCTAATGCGGCAGTTAAGCCGCCCCGAAGGGGTCGGTCTTGAACTCCTGGTTCGCAGAGCGAAGCGTGCGAACCAGAGTTCACGGCTTAACTGCCGCATTCGCGACGCGCTTCGCGTCGCGAACGCTGGCATAACCAGCGAGCGTACAGCAAAAGTCGAAAACAACTCGCGTTTATTGCGAGTCTGGTTGATGATTTTGTTAAGCTTTTATTCTCCAATCTTATGGCCAACCCACCGATACTTACTTCTCACGATATCAATATATTGCTTTGCAACCGATGCTGCTCCTGCAACTCCGGCACCTGCAGCGGCCAAGATAGTTGAACCAGTAGAGATGCCAGCAACGATCACTGGCACAGACAATACTGTCGCCATGTTTGACCAGCGTTCTACTTTCGGAAATACGGACCGTATTGCTTTGTTGAGTTTCCGCTCTTTGTCTTTGAATGTGGCAATAAGGTCAGTTGCTGTTGCACTCTTATTGTCTGCCTCTTTTGCGATGCTATGAATTGTTGCCTTTAACTCTTGAACTTCATCATATGATCGCCAAGTCATTATATTTTTGATATTGGTCTCTACCCTCGAAAAAACATCGGAACTACAGGATCGTTCGTTGCTACACCGCCCACATAACTTGGCATCAAATAAGATTATGGGAAAGAGTTCGTGCTCAGGAAGTTTTGATTTAAATATTTCATTAAAAGCCTCTTGTTTAGTAAAGGATGAGATTGCCGGATTCTGTGCAAAAAGTAGGGCTTTATTAAAATAGGTTTGTGAGGCTCTCGGAAGTAGCAGATCTGCTTTCCACTTTTTCGATAGAAGAAAGCTTGCGTACATCGTCCATAGTGACGGGGCACAATATTCTGTATTGTCGATAAATATTTGGCCGGGTACTTTTTTTTCATCTCCCAATTTGACTGATTTCGGGAAGATTTTAGCGAGCCTAATTCTATCTGCCACGATTTGATCAAATATCTTATCCCTCACTTTTTTTGTTATTACTGTTGATGCGCTCTTGACTTCTATTAATCCATTATCCTCTAGCCTTTGAAAAATCAGGCTAATAGCTTTGCCAATATCCTCTTTACTACCGGGGTAGGAAGATTGCTTAATTCTTTTCAGTACTTCTGGCGTCAGAATTATTTTGTCTGTCCATAATAAAGTTGAGGGATTGGCAAATAACCATGACAAATCGTAATTACACGTCTGACAGGCATCAATGTCTGGATCGGTGCCGATGGCGAGTCCTGTTACTAAAATCTTATTCATAATTTTCTCAGCTTAATGCGGAGTTAAGCCGCTGCCCCGAAGGGGCGTCGGTTTTGAACTCCTGGTTCTCCCGGAGCGGAGCGACGGCAGGAGTTCACGGCTTAACTCCGCATTCTCCCTGAGCGAAGCGAAGGGAGAACCAGTTATTAACCCATTCACGCGCACGCGCGTGAATCCGATAACACCGGAAATCCGATGTTAGTCACCCAGGTTTGAGACGGCAGCCGCCCTAATAATACCGGAATTTGTATGTTAGTCAGATAAAGTTCGATGTTCCCTATAGTTGATAATAATAATTTACACTATTATCAAGTTTTTGAAAAGTGCAAATTTCAAGGAAAATTTCTAAGGATAACTAAGGTATTGAATCCAAGCCTCTCTTTGTCTGTCTGAAATAGTTTGCCCTTGCCTCGGCTGATTACCAATTACCACCCCGTCCTTCGGACACCCCTCCTATAATAGGCGGGGAGCTTTTTGCATTAATTCCCCTTCCTGGAGGGGTTGCCGGTTTTTAAAGTCCCCTCTTGGGAGGGGTGCAGGGGTGGGTTTGTATTTTGTTTCCTTGTTCTCATCATAATGCAGAACGAAGGCACCACGAACATGGCAGAAAGGTATCCTGCTGACATGCATATCACCATCGCCATACCAGTTGAAGAAAAGGCCGGGTGTTTGGCAAAAAGCAGCGCGCCTGCACCGATAATGTTGGTAGCTGCAGACAGTGACACAACGAACGCTGTCCCCATAGTTAAATTATTTCTGTAATCATATGTTCTGCCGATACCGTAATCCACGATAACACCGCTTGTAATGATCGCAGCCACGATATTCACCACATTGAGGGGGAAACCAAAGAGCGACATAATTCCCGACAGCCATACCATTCCGGTTAAAACAGGGATAAGTGCTATAGCGGTCTCCCTGATGTTCCTGAAGAATAAATACGTCAGGATAATATTGAATATGACAGCAAGTGGTATAAGGAACTTCGCTTCTTTTGCTGTAAACCTTGAAATTGATTCGGACATGGCACGGCCGGAGACAATGAACGATCCCGGATGATCCCTGCCCAACTCTGACATGGTTTTTACAAATTCCTTTTCATCAGGAAAAAACGACAGTATCCTGTATCCCTCAGCCCTTTTCTGAACAAACCTCTCTTTTACATTATCTATAAACACGTCATTAACATTGTTTTTATCCACATCTTTATACAGGTTATCAAAAAAAGGAGAAAAAGCATTTTCTGAAAAATCATACTTGCCGGACTCTTTCTTGATAAGGGCTTTAAGCCTCGCCACTCTTCCATGCTTCCAGAAATTATTCCAGCTCTCAACATTATTTATTCTCGTCTCTTCAGAAGACCAGAACATGGCCAGGCTCGAAAAACGATCTATGCCTGTAGATTTAGCAACCTTTTGAAATATTGCGTCATTTGTTTTCATTGCCTCCTCAAAAGTACTGCCTGTAACCACAAAAATAGCCTGTCCGCCCTTCCCTCCCCAGACTTCATGAAATCTTTTTTCAGCATTTAGCACCTCAGGCTCACTTCCGTCGAGCTGTTTGATATCACTTTCTATCCTGGTATTCATGGACAGGGCCAAAGCAGCAATAGTTAAAACAGCCCACAAGCCTATGCTTGCATTTCTCAGCTTCGGGCTTTTTTCTAGCCTGTCGGCTATTCTCGGTTGTTTTATCTCCGGGCATTTCTTCCAGGACAAGCTAAGGGGCAGTATAAAGAGCGCAAACAAAAGGGATATAACAACACATAGTATTGAAAAAAGAGCCAGTTGGTGGTATCCATGGATCTTTGAGAAGTAAAGGACATAAAATCCGAACATCGAAGTTACAGCGTTAATGCATAAAAGTTTTGCCAGCTTCAGTGACCGGGCTGAGTCAACACCTTTTCTTGCTGAAATATAGACCATAAGTCCGTAATCAACAGAGATACCTGCTATAGCAGTCCCGAATCCGATGACCAGATATGAGAGACTTCCTGCATAGAAACTTGTAATATTGATAGCTATTACTACCGCAATAAGCGGAATAATGTATACAAGAACAACTCTCATGTCCATGAAAACAGCAAAAAAAAGCAGAAGAAAGACAATAGAGACCATGATCGACAGAAGACTGATATCCCGTTTAATGACCTTCTCATTGCTGACAGTATGCCGGTGTCCGCTGATAATATCTGTCGAAATATATTTTGGCAACAGTGCAATATTTTCATCAAGTGCAGCCAGAAGCCTTTTGGAGTTAGGCCCGTCCGTTATCTTCACAGGCGTCTGGATGATCATCATTGCATGACGGCCGTCACTGCTTATAAAATGGCCGTCTTCAACAGAGACATCATACCCCATTGAAGCAGGGAGCGCCTTAAGCTTTTCCATGAGAATGAAGTTTATGCCGAGCGGGTCTGACCGGTACAATGGCGTCATAAACACGCTCTCCGGCTTCAGAGACTGTATATAGATCCTTTTTAATTTATCGGATACTGAGACAGGATTTATAAGACTGTCAATAGCGGAAAGGTCTTTCTCTGTAAGGATCTGGGGGGCATAATTCAAAAAAAAACCGTCCATCATATTCATCACTGAAAATCCTGTGGTCACCTTAGTAAATAATGGGGGTGAGAGTGACGCAGCCAGCTGATCTACTGCATTAAAAAGGTCCTTTTTCCCCGCATCATCATTTGTGAGTGAAAAAGAGACGATGATCTTGTCTGATAGATTTGAATCCCGCAGAAAATTCATGCTGCGGGTGATCTCCTCATCAGGCGGAAGCATAAGATCGATGTTGCCCTCGTAATGTACAAAGAAAAGCCCGGCCCCTGCTAAGATGTTAAGGAGGATTATGACAGTTAGAACAAGCTTTTTGTTGGCCTTCAGGAAATCGGACAGCAGAACAAAATACTTATCAAACACGCTTTACCTCAAAAAATCTGTTTTCCATTGGAGTATCTAAAACAGTATTGCTGAATTCTATTGTAGTCGAATCACCGCTCATTTCCAGGATACTTATTTTTTTGAGATATTTCTCATCTTCCCTGAACGTTATCGTAATACTTCTGATCATCTTTTTTGCGATGTTCTTTTCATTCGGGACAAACTCAATGATCAACGGATGTTGTTGCAGCACATTTACATTATTATCATCCATCAGAGTACCGTATTCACCTGAAAACCATACAGACAGCTGATTCACAACATTCTTGAATATCGGGTTCTTTTCAAGAGAAAACTCCTGCACCTTGTTCGTATCCTCATCCCACTGTCTGATGGATTTATCTGTGATCACCACTGAATATTTCACCGGCTTGTCTACATGCCATGCAAGCCTGTTCGGTTTTTCCATATAGATGCGGCCCCGAAGCATGATCTTCTTTTTGAACATTGCGAGATCTTTTTCCTGAACAAAATCTGTCATCAGGTTCTTGAAATTCGAGACCTTATTCCCAATCGTATGCAGCAACTCCTTTACTTCAGCCGGGCTGGAATATTTCCTGTTCTTTTCACCTGTTGCTCCGGTTGTTTCGCTGAATGCTCCGCCGGGAAAAAGCAAAAAAAGCAAAATTAAAAAAAAGATAATTTTTCGTATATCTTCGGCTACAGGATGATATTTCGCTGAGAATACAACCCACCCCCCTGCCCCTCCCAGGAGGGGACCATGATTTATTCCCCTCTCGGGAGGGGTGCTTGGTTTTAAAAGTCCCCTCTTGGGAGGGGTGCAGGGGTGGGTTTGCACATGGGTATGACGACTTTTCACGAGATTGTCAATCTTATTTTTCTTCATGCCAGACCTTTATCTCGCCCTTTGCTATAACATCTTCCCCTTTAAATATCTCACCCTTTATTACTCCGAACTCACCATATTTTGCTACTTTACTGGCTAATATCCGTAATGTATCACCAATGTGCGCACTACCGAATATCTCCAGATTCTTTACCCCAAGGAGAAAACCCTTTGCACTGCCATTGCCATTCCCTATTTTCCTGAATCCTTCCTGCGCTGCTATAGATTGAGCTATGATCTCGGGATAAGAAGCATCGTCGAGACTGCCGTTCTCAGAAACGAATATAGTGTCTTTTGATATCTGAACTTCTGTAACAGATTCCCGTTCTTTTACCTCAAGCAATTTATTGACAATAAGCATAGGCGGCTTGTGAGGGACTAATTCCGAAGTGTTCATAGGAAGTCTGGCAATATCAGCCTGTCTTCCGGTATTCTTCCAGCATAACGGATCAGAAGCAAGATAATCTCCTGTCAACTGATAAGCAGCGCCCCGGCAGCCATAGCATTTGCTCAGATTAAGACATTCTTTGCACGGCCCCTTGATCGTCTGTTTGTAATTTTTAAGGTCCTTCATTACCTCGCTCTCGCGGATTATATCAGCCAGTTTCTTCTCCCTGATGTTTCCGACAGGTATTGTGACACCCACGCAAGGCTGGACATATCCGTAAGAATCTATTGCACATGAGAACTGGTGGCGCAGGCATTCTCCTGCAACCAAAGGCGGCTGGGGTTCCCAATTATATCCGTATTTATCGCGGTCGATCTCCGCTATCCTTGAGAAAAATCTGTAGATCTGTTCAGTGTCAACATTCAGAAGTTCGTTCATTTTTGCATTTCCCTGAGGTGTGATCATCTCGAAGAAAGGCGTAATGCCCTGGTCTCTCAGCCAGGTCCACATACTTTCAAGTTCATCAATGTTCTGCTTGCAGATAATAGTGCTTACTCCCAGCAGTGCGCCGGAAGGATAACCTGCATTTTTTAGATTTTTAAAAGCCTCCTGTATCAGGCTATATGCTCCCTTTCTGCCGGCAAGCATATCCTGAAGTTTCTCATCGAATGAGTTCATTTTCAGGATAACCGCAACCCCATGCTCATATAATATCCTGGCGTTAGAAGCATTTATGCGTGTACCGTTCGTGAAAAGCTCTGTATAAAGACCTTCTGATCTTATGAATGCAAGCATGTCGAATAACTGAGGGTAGACCATTGGCTCTCCGCCAAGGATTATTATCTTTTTCGCTCCCATATCCTTTACCTGAAGAATAAGGTCCCTGATCTCCTCAGGAGTTAATTCGTCCTTGTAATCCGAATCATCTTTTGCGTAGCAGTAAATACAGTTAAAATTGCACCTGCGGCTGAATTCTATCTCAGCTGACAACAACCTGCCATTGCTTACAGCATCTTGTATCTCCTCAGGCGAAAATTCAGCGCCGTACATACGGTTATTACAACTCTTCATTTGTCTGTCTCCTGTCTATTAATCTTACTATCTTCCTCGAATTTCCTGAATAAAGCTGGGCACGCATCTGTTCTTCGCTCATAATAACAACCTCGGGACTCACACGCAGATGCGCATTCAGTTCAGATGCAATACTCTCTGACGAACATGAGCCGTTGTTAACCGACACACAGACCTTTACATTATCCGAAAGGTCATAATTGCTGGTGAGCGTAATGTAATATTCGCTTATGCCCGGCATTCCATCAAGCACAGCATATATAGCCTGAGGATAAAGAGTGGTCCCACGGAATTTTATCATCTGTTGCTTTCTTCCGATTATAGGCCCGAGACGGGAAGAGAAACGCCCGCAGCCGCACGGCTCGTCTATTATAAAACTTACATCACCTGTTTTGAATCTAAGCAGAGGCATACCTTCTATTGAAAGCGGGGTTACAACTATCTCTCCTGTTTCCCCTGCCTGCAAGACCTTCCCTTTTTCATCCACGATCTCAACTATGGCAAGATCCGGATGAAGGTGCCCTCCTGCCTGCATCTGACATTCGCAGAACGTCGTAATGGTTTCTGAAGAGGCATATGTAGAAAAAACCTTTGCTCCCCATATCTCCTCAATGTAAGAGCCCATTCTAAGGAGGGACATATTCTTATCCCTTAAGGGTTCACCGATACAGACCAGTCTCTTTACGCCGATATCACGGGGATCGATATCTTTAGATGCTATGTATTTCCCGAGCTTAAGGATAAAAGAAGGCACACCTACAATGACAGTCGGTCTTGCCCTCTGAATTATCTCAAGGTGGCTTGCAGTAGTGTTCAGGCCATTTCTGACAGCTGCAGCGCCGAGACTTCTTATACCCAGAAAATAGGCAAGGCCTGCAATAAAACATTTATCAATAGTACAGGTAAGAAGGACAATGTCATCAGCCGTAATTCCGCATCCTGCAAAGGATATCTCTTCATTGTATGCAAGCCTCTTGAGATCGTTCTCAGTATACATGATCTGTGAAGGTTTGCCCGTAGTTCCTGAGGAAAAGACTATATCAACTATCTTCGAAAGAGGCACTGCAAGAAAATCATCGCAGTATTTCCCGAATTCTGATTTGTCAGTATACGGCAGTTCATGCAAATTTTTGAGGCCTATATTCTGTACGTCGATCCCTTTCAGCATCCTGCGGTAGTAGGGTGAATTTGTTATCAGATGGTCCAGATGCTCCCTGAGAAGTTTCTCCTGTATTTCTTTCATCCTGTCTCTGCCGGAAAACTCAGTACCTCTGCATGAAGCAGAAAATTCTTTCATGCCTTGCACTCCATCAAAGAAAGTTCCTTGTTTATGATCTCCCTCACCTTGTTCTTCAGAGAAAAGACACTTGTGTCCTTGTATTCCTCCCAAAGTATTGCACGAAGCCTGCGAACCCTTATCATGCCGGGATGAAGAAGGAAAGACCCTCTCGGCGGAATATTTTCATTTCCTGAAATGCATAGAGGAACTATCGGGGCCTTTGAGTTCAGCGCCAGACGGAATGCCGAACCATGAAAAGGGCCTACCTCTTTATTTCCTGAACGGGTCCCCTCAGGAAAAAAGATTATTGAAGCGCCTTCATCAAGCAGGACCGTTGCCTTTTCATTAAAATCTTCAGGCGTCATATTCCTGATATCCAGATATTCTGCCATTCTTGCAAAACGTCCCAACACTGGTATACGAAACGGCCAGATATTCACAACCTGCACTGCTTCAAGAGGCAGAACGCACATAAGAAAGGCGTCAGAAGCTGCCCTGTGATTGCAGACAAATATATAAGACCTGTCAGAAACTCCTCCTGAATGGTCCTCGTATTTGATCCTTATGAACGGAAATGTAACAGATGTCATCAAGATGCCATACCAGCTGATGCAGCGCCTGAACCTTTTCATAACAATCCGTCTTGATACAAAAAAAGACAAAAAGAAGATAAAGAGCGATAGCAGCGGTATAACAATCACAGAAGCTGCTAAAAATAACAGGTAAAAATATATGTTAATCATAATAAGCAATATTCTGCCCATTTCTCAGGAATCCTTTATGCCTTCAGCATTTTTTATTAAAAAAATGAACTGATACACGTCCTGCAGAGTGCGTATATCCCTTATCTTATCTTCATTTCTGATATTTATACCGAAGCTCTTCTGGAGCGCTACGACCAGATCCACAATATCGAGGCTGTCCAACCCAAGGTCACTGAAGATATGCGCCTCAGGCTTTAACCTTTCGCTTTCTATCTCGAAAAACTCCTCAAAGACCTTGTTGGTCTTCTCGATGATCTCTTTCTCAGTCATTTTTCCACCTCATCAGCATAATTTTACAACTTCCTGCAGACAAGCGCTGCATTAATGCCTCCAAATGCAAAACAGTTCTTTAATATCGTATCAATTTTTTTTGTGACTGGGCTCATGACATGATCTATTCCCATGCACTCAGGGCTGATATTCTCCAGATTAAGGGTCGGATATATAACGCCTTTCTGCATCATCTGCAAAGAGGCGATAAGCTCGATGGCGCCGGAAGCTCCAAGTGTATGGCCTATATATCCCTTGAGGCTGCTCACCGGCACAGAAGAACCAAAGACTTCTTTGATGGCCTCAGCCTCTTCTTTGTCTCCCTGAAGTGTTGCTGTTGCATGTGCATTTATATAATCGATCTCATGCTTTGTGATACCGGCATCGCTCAGCGCCTGCTGCATGCACTTCACCATGGAGTCTTTATTTGACTGGCTGACGTGAGAACCGTTTCCGTTCGTGCTGTAACCAATGATCTCAGCGTATATCATAGCATTCCTCGAAACCGCTCGCTCATAATCTTCGAGAACTATAACCCCGCTTCCTTCACCGCAGACAAGGCCGTCCCTGTCCCTGTCAAAAGGCCTCGGTGTTTTTGACGGATCATTGTTAAACCCTGCTGAAGTGGCCATAAGAACATCAAAAGACCCTGTGACAGTAGGATGTACCTCTTCAGCACCGCCGCATAGCATTATATCCTGTCTGCCTAACCTCACGAGGTCATATCCTGCACCTATCGCATGAAGTGAAGACGCGCAGGCAGCTGATGTGGCCATTATATATCCTTCCAGTTCAAGGTACTGGGCAACGTTCGCAGCTGCAGTATGCGACATGCATTGAAAGAACATGGAAGAGTTAAGCTGGCTGATGTCTTTTTCAGGAAGCATTATCTCAAAGGCATCGTTAATGCTCTTTGCACTTCCCATGGTCGAACCAATGGCGCACCCTATTTTCAACTGAGGGATATCAGCAGTGCTGATGCCTGCATCAGCAAGCGCCTGTTCAGCAGCCTGAGCTGAAAAAATACTCATGCGCCCCATGAAACGCCTCTTGTTCCTTGGTATCTTACGTTCATCCTGTATCTCTGCCGGAGCAGCAACATGGCTTCTGAGTCCTTTATATTTGTCCCAGCCTTCCATTAAACGCACGGCACTCCTGCCATGCTCTATTCCATCCATCAGCGCTTTCACATCATTGCCAAAGGGAGAAACAGAACCCATTCCTGTAATGACAACTCTCTTTATTTGCATAAATTTCTGTTCATAAAACTGCTGTATTTTTCATCTTTAATAATTGATCTCCCAACAACAAAGGATGACATCATTGCACCTATTATTCCCGGCAGCAGAGAGCTTTGTCCAGCCGCATACATGTTGCGGACCGGAAGCTTCCCTATGAGGTTATACTGCCCTACCTTCTGTTTTATCCCATATGCAGACCCGTCCGGACTGTTCAGATAGTCCCTGAAGGTCAGCACTGAAGCTGAATCTATCACCGTTAAGTGTTCTTTGTAATCAGGATAAGCTCTGAATATACGTTCTTTGATGCTCTTGATCCTTTCTTTTTTATAATCCAGATATGTCTGTGGTCTCATACCTCTCCTGGTATCTTTCCAGACTGCAACGTGTTCGCTAAAAGAGGTTTCGAGGACATTTATAATTTTTTTCCTTGTCCCGTTCACTACCTCTGTTGTCCTGATAAGCACCAATGCCGAAGCTCCCTTGTATTCAGGATCCAGCATCTGGTTTATATCAGTGTGCGGGAAAATAGAAACTATCGAATTGTCCGGTTCCTCATCGCAGCAGTCTGGGTCGAGAGTTGCGAACAAGGCAAAAAAGCCTGAAGAAACCTCATATGAAGAGACACGGCTTATAAAAGCCTTGCTTAATATATCTTCAGGGATGAGTTTCAAAATCTCTTTCGGATGGATTGTGAGAATGCAGTTTTCGCATTCAATTTCTTCGCCGGTATTCAGGACGAATCTGCCTGCTTTCTTATTATAGACATCTGCTACTTCTGCAATATAGCTGCTACAGGAGACCTCTATCTTATGGTCCTGAAATCTTTTCTTAAAGGCCTCTATAAGTGCGTTGCCACCGCCCGCAAGCCTGGAGACAGATTCATAGAGCCCTAGACAGATCCTGCTATGATTGGCAAAGGTGATCTCCTGTGGTTTGACTCCGTAGCACATAGCAAAGCCGGACAGCAGGGCCTTCAGCACTTTATTGTCAGTAAGACCATTCAATACTTCTTCTAAAGTCATAAAATCTTCATCTATATGGGTTTGACTCACTGCCAGATTGCGAAGGTCCATCGAAGGCGTATCAGCACACACCTTAAGTACTTTGTCGAAATATTTGTCGATAGCCGCTGCCTCGGGCGGAAAATAATTCTTTAATTTTTCCCTCATCTTTCGAAAGCCGTATGGGATTTCATAAAGCCTGTTTTCAGATTCCAGGAAAAATGAGTTGGCGTTGTCTTCAGGAAGAAAAACAGGCTGGATCAGATCATAGAGGCCGAGCACAGACAGCATATCATACAGCAACCCTCCCTTCTGGAGCCCACCCGTAAAGTGAAATCCTGTATCAAAAGGGATCCCGTTCTTATAAAAAACCGAAAGAGATCCGCCAATGCGTGGGCTTTTTTCGAGCAGTAATACTCTGCGTCCATTCATCCCAAGAAAAAGAGCCATGGTAAGTCCGCTTATGCCGCTCCCGACAACTATATCGTCATATTTTTTCATTCCACTTATTAGCCAGATAGAGAAGTCAACAAGAAAAAAATAAAAAGGAAACTACATTGACAGTCCTCCGTTAATAGCAATAACCTCCCCGTGAATATACATATTTTTTTCTGCGCACAAAAAATTTACAACAGAGGCTACATCTTCTGCATTCCCCAGCCTGTTTACAGGGATCAGGGGAAGGACCTGTTCTTTGGGAATATCTTTAGTCATCTCGGTTTCAATAAAACCCGGGGCAACAACATTGACCAATATATTTCTCTTTCCCACCTCGCGGGCCAGGGACTTGGCCGCTCCTATCAAACCGGCTTTTGACGCAGAATAGTTGACCTGTCCTGCCTGTCCTGACTGTCCTGACACAGAGGACACAACAACAATACGCCCTTCTTTTGCCCTTAACATAGAGAACAGGACAGTACGCATCACATTAAAAAAACCATCCAGATTAGTGCTAAGAACATCATCCCACTCGTCTTTCGTCATCCACATCAGAAGGTTGTCTCTTGCAATGCCGGCATTATACACAAGCGCA
>Ga0154444_1178_pt5 | contig 12076 bp, 16 predicted proteins | sample RifGroC2_FD_105637 | JGI IMG/M metagenome (GOLD analysis project Ga0154444, IMG submission 105637) | Nitrospirae bacterium GWC2_42_7
GAAATCCCTTCTTACAGCAAAAACAAGAACTGTAACAAAAACTAATGCTATCAGCCATTTCTTCATCAAAAACTCCTTTTGCTGCTTTTTTGAGGCCTGTCCGTCCGTACTACTTAATCGAAAGTCAAAGCTCTCAAGCCTTCTGACGCAGCAGCCCTGCAAATTTTTTCATCAGGAGAAGAGAACCTTATGGACAGATCCTTTCGGAGGTTTTTTATGGTCATTGCCGCCGACAGATACATAGCACGTATTATATCAGAAGAGGTCCTGTGCGGACAAAATTATATGCATTGACTTAATTAAGGTTACTTGCCTGCTTCATCTTCTGTGCTTTTAGAGGAAGCTTTCTTCAGCGATGATTTAAATCTGAACCAGTACGCGATGATCATTCCGAGCAGCATACCCAGAAGAACCAGAAGATATATCACAATGGCAAGGGATGCCTCAAATTTCCAGACGAGAAAAGATATGGAGACCGGAACAGCGTTCTGAACAGAGAAAATAGTTATTAATGTGATAATTATAAGTCCTATAATAAAAACAGGCATCTCATCCTTCTTTCCTCCTTAATTTATTAAACTACCCCGCCGACCCTGCCTACCGGCAGACAGGTCTGCGGCTGGAAGGTTTATTTCTTAACTTTTGACTTTACGGTCTTCTTAGTTGTCTTTTTCGAAGTTTTCCGTTTGCCTTCAAGTTTTGTGATCTCTGCCTCTATTTTCTTGATCCTGGCAAGGATCGCCTTTACCTTGCTGTCAAGCATGGGGTTTTTGACCTTGGAACTTAACTCATGAACTTTTCCGCCAAGTGCTGCTATCTCATGCTGCACCTTTGTCTTCAGGTCAAAGACCTGGTACTGCCGTTTCCCTTCGTCTGTAAGCTCCTCGGTTTTTTTTCTGACAACTGCTGCACCTTCTTTAACAACCTCCATGCTGTCCTTGAACCCTGCCTGTAGATCTTTTTTTACCTTTTCCCAAAAGTTCATCTGCTTTCCTCCTTTAATTTATTATTCTGCCAATAGGCTGCTTTAAACCGGTTAGAAGACCTTTTTCTTTTTACCGGGTTTACTGTCTAAATGTTTGTTGTCTTCCTCAACAGCCTTCTTGATCTTGCCAAGGATATCAGGTATTGCTGCTGTGACCCTGTCCCAGCTCGAGATCAGCGGAACTCCAAGAGGGTCTTCCATTATTATCTCAGCAGCCTTTTTTATGCCGTTCGTGAAAGTATCCACTGCAAGGCTCTCCTCATGCCTGTCAAAAACAAGCCCGTTTATAGCAGCATCATCCTCAAAACGCTTCAGCATGTCCTGTGCTGTCCTTACATAAGTTGAAACCAGGGTCTTGAACATCCCATCAGAGAAAATGATCCCTTCAGAGGCCAGTGTTCTAAAAATGGACTTACTTATGTCAACACACATTTTATGCAGTCCCTTGCTTGCATCTTCTTCTGACAATATCTGATGCTTATGCTCATAGTTCTCAGCAATATCGACCTGACATACCCTGCGGAGAGACGTATTTCTGTAAACTTCCGCAAGAACGCCGACCTCGAGCCCCCAATCTCCGGGGATTCGATTAATTCTTGCCATGTCTATATCCATCGAAAATTCACCTGCAAGAGGATATCTGAAGCTGTCAAAGAAGACAAGAAGGGGATGATATCCAATGATCTTCTGGAGCGACCTGATAAGCGGAGTAACAAGCAGCCTTGTGGCCCTGCCGTGGAGCCTGTCGGTCACTCTGCTATAGAACCCCTTGCAGAAGTCATAGTCAAGGCTTGGATTAACTACAGGGTAGCACAACCTTGCAAGCATACCCCTGTCATAGGTGACAATATCGCAGTCATGGAGTGCAATAACGTGGAAGTCAAGGTTCGAAAGTACATACCCATATGCCATCCATGCTGATCGCCCTTTGCCTGTCTCTCCTACGGGAAGCCCGGCAGCCTCGATCGTCTTGTATATTTCATCTATTCGTGGACCGGTATTCCATATGATGCTTGTCTTTTGGGGAAGAACAGAGAAAAAATCCTTTGCATATCTAAACTCCTCCTCTGTGGCAGGCCCGAGCGTAACAACTATTTCCTTGATATATTTAACTTCCTTAAGTTCCCTTACAATACCCTTAAGTGCGTCTCCTTCAAGTTCGCTGAAAAGAGACGGTAAAACAAGGGCGATCGGTCTTTCCTGTGCATACCAGGACAGTTCTGACTCGATCTTATCAAGATTAAGGATCCCGAGCTTATGAAAGGTTGCAACAACACCTGTCTGATAAAAATCTGACATTACACACCTCCAGAGAAATACACTTTTAAAAGAAGATTCAAGATTATTATACAGGAATTTACCTGCATATCAAAGATATTAGATGTGTTCAGAAACTGTATATTAATTAGTGCTGTGTATACATTCAGTTCCTCTGTCTGTCATTCCCGAAGTTAGCAGTCGGGAATCCAGGATTCCCTGTGAAAACGGGGAGCCAATACTTTTTCTGGTTCCCCTTCTTCAAGGGGACGACGTCAGGATACCCGCTGCCTAAGGCACCTACTTCTGGCTTCGCGGGTATGACAAAATAATGACATTGATACACAGACACTAATTCCTGCCACTGAGTTTAATTTTTGTTTGGAATAATCTTTTCTCCTGTATAATTTAAGTCATGACAGCTATGGATCAAAAAAAGATCGCAAAAGAAATATTTCAGTCCGCATTAAAGGCTGTTGACCCTTATGAAGCGGTCAAGCCGTATGCAAAGAAGATACATGTGATCTTTCAGAATGGCTGGTACAAAAAGCTTTTAGTGGCAGGGTTCGGAAAAGCCTCATGCCATATGGCAAAAGCCATGGAAGATGAATTCCAGGGCAAGATAGATGCAGGAGTGATAATTACAAAATATGGGCACAGCATAGAGCAGAAATCTTTTAAAGTAAAAAACGATTCCTTAAAAAAAGCTGCCGAGCTGTCAAGCCGCCAAGCTTTCAAGCTGTTCGAAGCCGGCCATCCTGTTCCTGATGAAAACGGGATTCAAGGGACCGAAGAGATCATTAAACTTCTTAATGACACTGATGAAAAAACCCTGTTGGTCTGTCTTATCTCAGGAGGAGGTTCTGCGCTTCTTGTTTCTCCTTATGAAAACATATCATTGAAAGACAAGCAGGCTATCACAGGACTGCTTCTCAAGTCCGGAGCAGATATAAATGAACTCAATACAGTGAGAAAGCATCTCTCGAAAGTAAAAGGCGGAAGACTTGCAGAGGCTGCTTTCCCGGCACGAGTGATATCTCTGATCATCTCGGATGTTATAGGTGACAAGCTCGATGTCATAGCATCAGGCCCGACCTCGCCTGACAGCACAACTTATATAGAAGCCTTAAGCGTTATAGAAAAATATGGATTAACAGATAAGGCTCCCCAGTCTGTATTAAAAGTATTAAGAAAAGGGGCGACTGGAGTGATTCCTGAAACTCCGAAGGCTGACAGCAGCATATTTGATGATATTGATAACATGATCATTGGGAGCAACAAAAAAGCCCTCGGGACTGCAAAGGCCAAAGCTGAAACTTTTGGCCTTGATGCTGATATCCTTTCATCAGAAATAACAGGAGAGGCAAAAGAAGTTGCAAAAGAGCTTGCGCAGAAAGCGATAGCAATTAAGAATTCTGGAAAATTAAAACAGCCGCGCTGTCTGATCTCTGGCGGTGAAACAACAGTCATAGTTAAAGGCAACGGCCTCGGGGGCAGAAATATGGAGCTTGCTCTTGCTTTTGCATTTGAGATCGAAGGTATTGAGGGGATAACACTTCTTTCAGCAGGAACAGACGGCACAGACGGGCCGACTGATGCTGCGGGCGCAATTGTTAATGGACAGACGCTTATCAAAGCAAGGTCGCTCGGACTTGATCCTCAAAAATTCCTGAACAATAATGACTCTTACAATTTTTTCAAAGAAATTGATGGGTTGCTTATCACTGGTCCGACTGGGACTAATGTGATGGATATTCAGATAATGATTGTGGGGGGATGAGAATATTTGTTTAAAGAGATCCCGCCGGTTGTTTGGAGGGTTGCTCTATGCTTTTAAAAAACCGGGCCCCTTACGAAAATTTAGGTCAGCCGAAGCGTATAAAATTTCAGCATGTCCGAGTACCGATGTCAGGGACGAGTTCTGAAATTTAGTGAGGCAGACCGTCACGGAGTGAAATTTTAGTCGGGGTGTGTGCTTTCGGGCACTTTTCATTCGCACTAAAGAAAAGCGCCCGGGGTTTAAGGGGCAGAGCCCCTTTTATTGGAATACTTCATACACGGGGTTTCACCCCGGACCCCTGTTACTCTATGCTCTTAGCTCTATGCTTTTTTTGTCAGTCCGCATGTCTTAAATTTTTCTGGTCTTTACTATTCACGAATCACGCTTCACAATTCACGGTCTTTAATTCCTTTCCCTCTGTTGCTCTATGCTCTATGCTCTATGCTTCTCTCACTCGCTGTTTGTTACTATTCACCCTTCACGCATTACGCATCACGGTCTTCTTATTACCTGCCCCATTAGCCTCCTTGCAGAGTTTATTTTCGGTCTTTGAGTGTGGTATGATTTATTCATACCATACGAGGAGGTTCTTAAATGGCAACAGCAGTAAAGAAGACAATCTCTCTCTCTCCTGAGCTCGCCAGTGAGGCTGAAGAAACAGCCCGTGAAGAAGGAAAGACCCTGAGCGCTGTTATACAGGATGCCCTGCGCCTTTTGAGAAAGGAAAGAATGAAGAAAGAGCTCAAAGATATGCAGGGATACTGGAGCATGAAGGCAAAAGAAAAAGGCGTGCTCACAGAAAAAGATCTTCAGAAATACCTCAGCAAATGAGGGTAGTTTTTGATACGAACATATTTATTTCTGCATTCGTCTTCCCGGGCACTCAGGCAGAAAGTGCGATCATCAGGATACTCGAAGACAAAGACGTACTTCTGCTGTCAAAGCCTATAATCGATGAAGTTCTAACAGTAATGTCTTCAAAATTCAGCCGTGATAGGGAAGCTATCAGCCGTGTTGCTGTCTATCTCTCAGAATTAGGGCAGAACATTGACACAAAGAAAAAAGTCAGCATTCTGAAGGACGAGCCGGACAACAGGATCCTTGAATGTGCGATCAGCGGAAAGGCCGATGCGGTCGTGACCGGCGATAAACAAATGCTTTCTTTGATTGAATACCAAGGGATCAAAATAATCACCCTCAAGCAGTATCTTCAAATGATGTAGAAGCCTTTACCGTGCCTGCCTGCCGGTATCTGTCTGCCGATAGGTTGAGGCATGCTCGCCTAAGTTTCCGAAGGGGAATACAGACTTGCCAGCTTGTCGGCTTGTTCGCTTGCCAGCTTCTTATGCTTGCTGTTTGTTACTGTTCACAATTCACGGTCTTTAATGCCTTTCCCACTGTTGCTCTATGCTCTTCGCTCTATGCTTCTGCTATTCAGATAATAATAGTAGTAGGAGGATTTTGAGATTTACTCACAGAAACAAACATCTTTGATTATTCCAAATAGACTGAAGAGTTCAATCCGGATTGCTTAGTCAATACCACAATCCAAAACCTGCCCCTGCCAGATAACCGCCAGACTGAGGCAAACCTTACGGTGTTAGAGTCTTAAGTCCTTCTTGGATAGCTATCTTGCAAAGTCTCTGATCTGCCGAAACAAAGGTAATGCCATCGCTCTTCATATTCAGGGCGATTGCCAGTTGAATGCTGTCAACCGGCTTCATGTATCTTTTCAGTATAAGGTCTTCGGCCTTTATAACATCTTCGGCCGTAATATCCAGAATTGTCATGTTCAGAGTGACGATGTCCCTGTAAAAGAAATCGCGCTGCTGCTGAAATTGAATCTCTGTGGTAATCTTATCGACCTCGGAAAGACGCTTCAGGTTGGAAATCATCTCTACGATTGTAATTGAAGAAATGTAAAGCGAGTGGCTATGGTCTTCTAGAATACGGGTGACTGCCGTGGTCCCCTTCTCAGGCTGGTATCTCTTAAAAAGTGCGCTTGTGTCTATGAAAAAAGACATGCTTTATCGCTTCTCTCTATCCTCGATAACCCGTTTGGAAAGAGAAATGCCAATGCCCGTAAGACTCTTCTGTATATCTTTTAGAGTAACGTCAGTATGTCCTTGCTGCTTCGCATGACGGTGCAACTTTGTGCTTATATGTGACTGGCCCATGACTTTGGCAAGTGCCTTGCTCATACTATCGATACCTCCTTTCTTTAAGTCTATTCTATCACAGCAATGGACAGGATTGTCCATACCGCACTATCGAGTTTCCGTACTTTTGCTTTTGTCATTGTTTTATATCTTTCTGCCTTCCGAACTTCCGAGCTTCAGCATTATTGCACTTTTGATCTCCAGAACTGTTGCTCTGATATTCCACAAATACAAATATGCAAAGCCAGACACTGCCAAAGATAGCATCTAGAGCTGATAGTACATGGGCGGAACCTGACTTTATTTTAGGTTGGTACGCATTACTACTTAGTACAGGAAGCGCAGAAGAACATTTATGTCACGCCATAGAAAAAGACCATAGAGCGCTATTTCGTATTGTAAATAACGACGTATGTAAGCAATACCCTCATATACTAAATAAACTGAAAGCAAAGTACCAGGATCATACCGAAATTAGCCCTAACAAATCGCTCTAGCTGAAATTACACAGCTTGCAGCTAAGACCTGAGTTATAATTTCTCCTGAAAATCTTCACTGCAGAACCTTCTATAAGAACGTTGCTTAGGAGGTGCAATCAACAAAGCACTCTTACCGTTTTATTAAATTATTTCTTTCTTCAATCCATCATTTATGCTATATTCTTTTCATGATCGCGGGAAACAGTTGGATTTTTTCAGAGATAGGGGGAAGCTTTGTTTGATTCCTTAGATATCAGCCAATACCTTGGAGGGATAATTTACGTAAAAATATATATCAACCGCTTCAAAATTCGTTTAGTCGGAAAAAATCTCGAAAAAGATTTAACAGCATCAAAACCATTCAGCCATGAAAGAATGCTTATCGGAAGTTTTTATGAAGCCGAGTCCTTATTGAAGGAAGGCATTAAAAAGATCTACGGAAGAAAAGTGTTGAGTCCAATAGTCATTATGCATCCTTTTGAGAGAATGGAAGGCGGTCTAACAACAGTAGAAGAGATGGCCTTAAGAGATTTAGGGGCTGCGGTAGGTGCCCGTGAGGTATTTATCGTTATAGGAGCAGAACGCTCCGACAAGGAATTGATTCGTGAATTGAAGACAGCTAGTAAAGGCGCAATGAAACGTATTAGCACTTAGATCAATATATAAATTAATAACTTATGTGGAACATGAACTGGAATACACCTGTGAGGCCATTCTTTAGAGTATTGGGTGCAGTAATAGGAACAGCGCTCGTGGCATATGCATTTCTTGCTTTCACAACCGACTTGAAATATACTTATCATCCAAAACCAGAATGGATTCCAGATGGTATTTTCGGCGGATTGCCTCCGCTTATATTGGGTATCATTTTTGTGATCGTTGCTATTCGGGGAAGATTGTATGGTAAGTAAAAGCTATCAGTTACTTTTTTGTCCGGGCACTGCTTATTCTTCATCGTGAAAACTGAAACTTAAAAAGGTTCTGTCTGACAATCGGGAAAAGTCTTTTCAACTGACATAGGCTCTTCTACGACATGAGCTTCATTGAAAATCTTACTGGAAATTTCTCTTGATTCAGGGGTAGACCCCTTTGACAAAATACGATACTCTTCTAAACCATTATTTCTATATATCTTTATCCAAATAATTGAAGCACGATCCCTGTGTGCTAAAGCCAAGAAACCATAAATTTTATTTCCTTTTAAGGCATAACAATCGTAGTATTTTCCGACAAGATATCCAGGAAATTCTATCGCCGAATATATGCCTGCGCCTAAATAAGCTAAATTATTTATAGGACTGAAAAAAGGGAAATACATGTTATCATTATTGATTGTTTTTTCAGCTATTAAGACAGGTTGATCCAGAAAAGGATCTGTCTTTAACATTGGCGTTATTAGTCTTCCCACTTTTAGTTTGTTCATATATTTACCCCAAAAAACATCATCAGAAACAGAATATGTGATACTAAATTTTGAACCATTAACTGTCATAACATACTCCTGACCATCAGGCGTTGTTTCTCCTTTGCAGATATCAATACTTTCCGAACCATCAATCTGAAAAAGGTCTGCATTTTTAAATCGCATTGATTTACCTTGGAGACGTTCAGAATTCATTTTCTGAGGTAAATACAAAAAACCGGTAGTTTCAGTCAATTTAGTTCTGGTCGGTTTCACAAAAATACGATATGCAGTCAGCGTTAAAACATTCAGGAAAACCATCATTAAAAATGACAACAAGATCGTTAAGGCTGTAATTCTGACTGCTTTGTCTTTATGTCTGTTTTCCGGATATACACCATATGTTCCTGATATTAGATCATGGATTGCTGCTTTATCTTTTCGGAAGTGTGAGGTTATAAATGTGATTATACCCAAAAATAATGTTCCTATAAGCCAGAAACTGATAAAACGACCTAGAGATCTTAAAAGAGTAGGATTCTTGCCATCTTTAGTTTTTATTCTATACCCGCATATCCATCTTGTGAATGTGGTACCGTATAAAACAGGACTTATAATTTGGTCAAATATAAAAATAGTTGCGTAAAAAGAACCATACACATACTTTAGTGGAGATTCTTGTATGGCGAGTGAATTAAAAGAGGAATTGAATAAAATGTTATACAGACCTTCTAAAGCAAAACCTAAAAAAAACATGTCAATCAGTAAGGCAACATGCCTTCTGGATGCCCCAACATAGTTCATCGAAGATCCCCTCTAATTAATCTCTTAAATATATTCTGATTTTTCATCCCCACGACCGAAATAATAGCATATCGATTAATTTCTGTGAATAAAATTGTTTTCGATCCTGTTCGTGGCGTGGCTGAGGCAAGCTTTACATATTTGTATTTGATGTGTTTATTGCTTTAGGGAAATACAACAATACAAACCCTGTCCCTCACACATTGATTTGATTAAATTATTTCTTTCTTCAATCCATCGTTTATGCTATATTCTTTTCATGATCGCGGGAAACAGGAAGTTTACTAAAAACTCAAGAATGGCATTTATGAAATTATTCGCAATATTAATTCTCTTTCAAATCATGATGATGGGATGTGCTACTTCGGGAAAGTATGAAATCAGTAGACCTACTATCGGGGATAAGAGTGGCAGATACAAATATAATAGGATCAGCAAGTGGGACCAGAAAATAAATCTGAGTGGCATAGATCTTTTCGTGGAGCCTCAAAATGATTGGATAGCCTGGAAATATTTTGCCATCACGATTATTCCTGTCTGGTTTTCTAAGGATAAGAGTGTCATGGATGAAGGAACTCCTTTTAGATTTGACCTGGCTTTTTTACCGCATGAGGATGACTTTTCATTTGATCCAATGAAAGTATCTTTACAGGTAGATGGAGTTAGCGATATTAAACCAAATCGAGTTAATGGGCCTATGCCTAAATATCATCACGGAGGATTTTATCCTGATGAGTGGGAGAATGAAGCACTATCCGGCGGACGAGTGCTTTGCGGTGGAGGAAGTACTGATGCACGACCAGAATATCCTATCCTTCTTAAAAAGGAATCTCTTTGGACATGCCTCCAACTTGAATTTGATATTCCAATCCTTTCGCCCAAGCAAAATATTTCATTAAAAATCTATGGACTTACAAAAGATAATCAACATATTGAAATACCAACAATAGTTTTTGAAAAATTGGAAGAAGCAAGAGGCGACTCCATCCCATGAAACGAAGAACGACTTTAGGGACGTTGTTTCCTGAGTTGCATAAATGTCATCTAAAGGATAAATGATTATATTCTGGAAAATATATTTTTGGCTTTTAACAATTCTGTTAATTATTGGTTCTATTACAGATGGTTTTAGCAGCTATTGGGATATTGTTGGTTTACCACTGGATATATGTGCTTTTGTTGGATTCTTCTCCTATGCCTACAGGAAAAAGATATTCAATAAGATTTTTTGGAAATCATTTCTGCCTATATATATAATCTGGGATGTAACATATAATCTGGTAATTTATCCAAAATATAGCGAAGAACCAGTAGAAATAATATACATATTGATTGGATATATTTTCATAGTGCCATTGTACATAGCGCTTTATAGATATGCTTTTAAATTTCTTGAGGGAAAAGAAGAAATTATTGAAAAAGATAGTCCTGAAATAGATCCTCTCGATAATGTCCAATATCCATCAATTCCACGGAGGTACCTGTCAACTGTTATCGACAGTATCCTTGTATTGTCTTTATTCTTCATCATTTCGTTCATCTTCCAAGAGGATAGTTTCTATATAAAAAATATTAGAATTGCTCTTGTTGTGAGCATAGTTATTATATATGAACCTCTTTTCACCAGCAAACTTTGTACCTTGGGCCAAAAGTTAACGAGTATAAGAGTTAGAGACGCTGGTTCTCGTCAAAAAATATCTCTAGTGTCAGCATTTGTCCGGTCATTTGTTAAGTTAATTCTTGGTATTATTTCGTTCTTTTCAATTCCTTTTACAAGAAAGAAACGAGGTGTTCATGACTTTGCCGCAAGCTCAGTCGTAATATTTAATTATCAGGATAAGGATTAAATGCCGTGGTCTGGTATTGAATCTTGGTATTTGATGTGGTTGTTGCTTTTGGGAAATACAAAAATACAAAACCTGTTCCTCACACATTGTTTTTATTAAATTATCTCTTCCTTCAATCCATCGTTTATGCTATATTCTTTTCATGATAGCGGGAAGAGGCGGGAATGAATAAAAGAGCAAAGTTTATCTTATTGAACTGGATTTTCTTAATCTTAGTCAGTGGATATGGTTTGAACCTAGATATTGCTTACAGTGCTCCCAAGCCTTTCTTAGATCAGAAAAAGGTAGTTCCTCCGCGCATGGAATGGAGTAGGGAAATCGTTTCGAGAAGAGGCGGATCGTTTGCTTTCCGCGTTAGATCGCAGGGACCAATCGGAGTCACTATAGTTACAGATAGAGGATACAAAACGGCTATGACGCGTGATGAAAAGTCATTCAAAAAAGATGATGTAATTCTAACCGTCGATTCAAAAGACGGCTTATTTGAAGGGACGGCTACGGTGACTGCGGGTTCGTCATGGTTCATAATAGAAAACCAGACTGATAAGGAAGTTGAAATTCATCTTCAATGCTTTTAGACAAGAATACATAACAACCTCATGCACAGGATCGCTTTTTACTTCCCCGTGATCCGGGCGTAACATGATAATGAGCATAATATTTTGAAAAAAAATCAAATTATCAAGTGTCATTATAATTGTCTCATTATTGTTGGGATTTGGCTATTATTATATCCAGCATTCAGAAGTTGTTTATTCTGAACCTAAATGGGATTGTAACTACTCAGAAAATAAATCGCTGTGCAACGTGTCTTTTGAAATAATAAATAAAACACACATACAACAAACCAGAAAAGTAAGTATACGAGCTATAAAAATTCCAGTTAATAGTAAACGATCGTCCTTAAAAATATATGGTGAGGAATTGTTTGATATAAATTTGGAACCTTTGGAAATTATTAGGATTAATGAAACATTAGAAGTTAATGGAAAGCCTAATGAAATCACAGTCAAGGTATGGAAATGAAGGAACGACTTCAGGGACGTTGTTTCCTGCATTGCATAAATAGGCGAGGCCGGCTGCAAGGATTCATGCAGTAATTCTCACATCGGAATGTATCATCTCCCTTCAGAATATCAGGTGTACTGACTGCGTGAATTGAACAAATTGGATGTTATTTTCAGAAAGTAATACGTTTAACTTGCCGCTTGCCTTCTTTTTGAACTACCGAGTAATCCTCGGTAGTTGTTTCCTCTCCGATCTCATCTTCTTATGACTCCGTCACTGGCATAAAATCTTCTGTAAAACGCTTATCTTTTCTACCCCTTCGGTCTCAGGTTACTTCCCGAAATACTTCAATATT
>Ga0154444_1201_pt1 | contig 12060 bp, 8 predicted proteins | sample RifGroC2_FD_105637 | JGI IMG/M metagenome (GOLD analysis project Ga0154444, IMG submission 105637) | Nitrospirae bacterium GWC2_42_7
GCTAACTCGAAAAACCAATCCCGAACCTCAACACCGCATATGCGTTTTTGATATGACATTTATCGAAACACAGGAAATAACCAAGACCTACCAGCTTGGAGATATCTCATTGAATGCTCTCTGGAATGTTTCACTCAGTATTGAGAGAGGTGAATTTATCGCTATAATGGGTCCTTCAGGTTCAGGCAAGTCCACTTTCATGAACATTCTTGGCTGTCTTGATAAGCCGACAAGCGGGAAGTATATTCTCGAAGGGATCGATGTGGCACACATGAACAAAGATGAACTCGCAGAAATTCGCAATAAAAAACTGGGCTTTGTCTTTCAGGGATTCAATCTTTTGTCGAGAACTTCAGCTTTGGAGAACGTTGAGCTTCCTTTGCTTTATGATGGTCTTCCTGCCAGTGAAAGGACGGAGAGGTCAGCTATGGCACTTTCAACAGTAGGGCTTGCAGGCAGGGAAACCCATCATCCTAACCAGCTTTCCGGAGGGCAGCAGCAGAGAGTTGCCATAGCACGGGCACTTGTGAACAATGCACCTATAATACTTGCTGATGAACCTACCGGGAACCTTGACACAAAAACAAGCTTTGAACTTATGGAGCTTTTTGTAAAACTGAATAAAGAATCGAACATAACGATTATTCTTGTGACCCATGAAAAAGAGATAGCAGAATTCAGCAGAAGGAGGATATTCTTCAGGGACGGTGTTATTGTCAGTGATGAAATATCAGCAAACGCATGATAGATATACCTTCCACAATACGCATATCTTTTAGGGCGCTACGCGTAAACAAGATGCGTTCTGCTCTTACAATGCTCGGCATTATAATAGGCGTTGGTGCTGTCATAACCATGCTTGCGGTGGGAACAGGAGCTGCGAAGAAGCTGGGAGATCAGCTCGCAAGTATCGGGAGCAACCTTATCATGATAGTACCGGGTGCAAGTACTTCAGGCGGTGTTAGGATGGGAGCAGGCACGCAATCAACCCTTTCCATAAGCGATGCAGACGCCATACAGAAAGATTGTCCGGCTGTATTGTATGTAGCGCCTGTCCATAGAGGTGTTGCTCAGATAGTTTACGGGAACCAGAACTGGTCCACCGCAATAATGGGAACAACAGCAAATATGCTTCTGGTCAGGGATTGGCCTCTTACAGAAGGAAGGTCTTTTACTGACGAAGAAGTCCGAAGCGCTGCAAAAGTTTGTCTTCCGGGACAGACAGTAATTGATAATCTCTTCGGCGGTATCAATCCGATCGGCCAGATCATCAGGATAAAGAATCTTCCATTTACTGTAATAGGCATTCTTGATAAGAAAGGCCAAGATCCCGGAGGTCATGACCAGGACGATACAATTTATGTTCCGATAACAACAGCGCAGAAGAAGCTTTTTGGCACTACTTTTCCGGGAATGGTCAGAACGATCATGGTGAAGGCGCAGAGCACTGAAGCCCTTGCAGCAGCAGAAAAACAGATAAATGAACTCTTGAGACAGAGACATCATATAGGACTTAAGCAGGAAGATGATTTTACCGTCCGCAACCTTACACAGGTGATGCAGGCTGCAGAGCAGCAAACAAAGATAATGGCCATTCTGCTTGGAGCAATAGCCTCTGTTTCCCTTCTTGTGGGAGGCATAGGTATCATGAACATAATGCTGGTCTCGGTCACTGAACGTACCAGGGAAATCGGAATCAGAATGGCAGTCGGCGCGAAAACCTGGGACATCCGGCTCCAATTCATTATAGAAGCGCTTATTCTGTCTTTGATCGGTGGTGTTCTTGGGATAATTGTCGGCATATCCGGATCAGTAATATTGTCTGAACTTGCCGATTGGAGCACCATAGTGTCGCCCCTTTCTGTTTTATTGGCCTTTGGTTTTTCCGGATTGGTTGGAATATTCTTTGGGTTTTATCCTGCTTACAAGGCTTCATTGCTTGATCCGATTGAGGCATTGAGATATGAATAAAGGAGAAAATTGTTTTATGTTTTTTTCTCACAATGAGTGGGTAAAGTTTCTTTCTTTTGAGAGAGGACGTTCTATTTTATTCCTCTCCCTTGAGGGGAGAGGGTAGGGAGAGGGTGATTAAATAATGGTAAAAGGATTAATTCATCTTGCAAAAGACCTCAGAAAAAGATCAAAGGAGGACACCCTCCCCTTAATCCCCTCCCCTCAAGGGAGGGGAACAAATAATGGAAGATACTCCCTTCGGAGGCTGGGAAGTAATTACCTAAACAATATCAGAAAAAAGCGTTCTAAGTCTGAAGGAGATTATAAAATGAAAAAACAAAATGTTTTTTTTAGTGTTGTTTTTTTAGTGTTTATACTTTTTATACTTATTAACGAAAGGTCTGCTTCTGCAGATGTAATTACCCTGTCAGAAGGGCTGAAGCTTGCTACAGACAACAGCAGACTGGTAAAAATAAGCCAGACAGAAGAACTGATGTCAGGTGATGATTCCATGATCGCAATGGCAAAGATGCTGCCGAACATCAATGCGTCAATGAGCAAGACTTCACTGAAATATCAACCCACAGCTGTTATGACTACTGATCTAGGCACTCTGAAGGTGGCTGTGTCTGAGAGGGATTTTTATACATATAGCCTGAGTGTTCAGCAGACACTCTTTGATTTCTGGGGAAATTACTCAAAATATAAAGCCAGCAAGATTTTGATAGATGCGAAAAAACTTGATACACGAAGAATAAAAAACCTTGTTGCTATTGATTTTGTTCTTATATATTTAGATCTTCTTGAATCAGAGAAGATGCTTTTGGTTGCTGAAAAAGAGGTTGAGAGGCTGGAGTCCCATCTGAATAAGGCAAAGATCATGCATGAAGAAGGTGTAATCACAAAAGATGATCTTCTTCAGGCGGAAGTAAAGATATCCGATGGCCGCCAGAGGCTGCTTACAGCCAGGAACATCAGGGCATTAAATGCATCAAGACTTAACAACTCTCTCCTCAGACCTTTGAGATCAGAAGTCCAGACAGTTGATATTGACGGCCTCAGCTCAGAAACATCCGGACTTGATATCGAAAAAGCCTGGGAAATTGCAGAAAAGGAAAGGGCTGAAGTCCTGATAGTTGATGAGACCCTGAAGTCTCTTAATCTTGAAAAAAAGGCAAAGGTCTCCGAGTTTTTCCCAAAGTTCTTCTTAAGGGGAGGCTATGATTACACAGAGAACCGTTTTCAACTGTATGAGGAAAACTGGTCGATCATGTTCGGTATAAACATTAATCTGTTCAATGGAGGCAGTACAAGGGCTGAGGTATCAAAGATAAAACATCAGAGCGAAAAACTTATTGAACAAAGGAACAAATTGGTCGATGATGTAAAGCTTGAGGTTGAGAAATATATTCTAAATTCTCAATCTGCGGCAGAGAGATTAAAGGTTACAAGTGGTGCGATCAATCAGGCAGAGGAGAGCCTTCGGATCAACAGGTTGAGGTATGAAGAAGGAGTCGGCATAGCAACAGATGTTATGGATGCTGTTACATTGCTCACTGTTGCCGAGTCCAACTATTATAGGTCTTTATACGACCTGCGAAAGGCTGAAGCAGCTGTCTTGTATTCAATAGGAAAAGAAATATCGGAGGTTTATAAATAATAACACCCCCCTTTGATCCCCTTACGGAAATCATAACTCCCCCATCCCCCTCTTATCTTAAGAGGGGGTGTCCGAAGGACGGGGGCGTTATCTTAAGAGGGGGCAGGGGGGAGTTAAAGAGAGGATGAAATGGACGAAATAAAAAAAGAAGAAATAAAACAGAATGGCAACAATCACAAAAGAAAAGTAATGGCATTTGGCGTTTTGATCGCTGTCGTTGTCATCGGAATAGTCACAACCTTTTTGTACATTCAATATAAAAGCAGGCATATAACAACGGATGATGCTTTTGTAGATGGAAGAATTCATACTATCGCTTCCAAAGTATCAGGAACACTGAAAAATATACTTGTCTCAGATAATATTTTTGTAAAAAAAGGAGACCTCCTCGCTGAGATAGACGCTATAGATTATGAAACAAAAGTCAAAGAATCTGAGTCAGGCCTGAATGCTGAAAGATCTAAACTTGCCGAGCTTCTGACAAGGGTAGATGTTGCGAAAAAACAGTCACTCGAAATGAGTTACAGGGTCAAAGCTGCAAAAGCAGTTCTTGAAGTGCAGAATGCCAATTTAAGGCAGGCGGAAACAGATTTGAGAAGAGCCGATAATCTACTAAAGAAAGACGCAATATCAAAGGAGAGATACGACAGGACAAAAACAGGCTATGATGTCAGCGTTGCTCAGGTTAATGCTGCGGCAGAGCAATTGAAGCAGGCCGAGTCATCGATCGAAACACAAAAGGCTGTGATCATTCAGGCAGAATCATCATTACTTTCTCAAAAATCTGTAATCAAACAGAAAGAAGCTGTTCTTTCCAGTGCTGAACTAAACAGCGGATATACAAAGCTCTATGCCCCTTCAGACGGTTATGTGACCAAGAGAGCTGTCGAGGCCGGAAACCAGATACAACCAGGACAGCCGATAATGGCGATTGTCCCTCTCGATGATATCTGGATAACAGCTAACTACAAAGAGACACAATTGGAGAAGATAAGGCCAGGTCAGAAGGTGAAGATAAAGGTGGATACATTTTCAGGTAAGTCCTTCGATGGAACAGTTGACAGCATAATGGCTGGTACCGGAGCTACTTTCTCGCTCTTTCCGCCTGAAAATGCCACCGGCAACTATGTGAAGATCGTCCAGAGAATACCTGTGAAGATCTTTCTTGAAAAGGATGCAGACCCGGCGCATATATTACGAGTAGGGATGTCTGTTGTACCGACAGTGATAGTTGAAAAATGAACAAATGGATCATTGCGTTAACAGTTATGCTGCCGACGCTTATCGAGATCATCGATACTTCGGTAGTAAACGTAGCGCTTGACAGCATACGCGGGAGCCTTTCTGCAGGGATTGATGAGTCAACATGGACAATAACTTCCTACCTTGTATCAAATGCCATTATTATTCCGATGACAGGATGGCTCAGCAGGGTATTCGGCAGAAAACGCTATCTTATGCTTTCTCTTAGTCTATTCACTGTAAGTTCCCTGTTTTGCGGTTTTGCCTGGAGTCTTCAAAGTCTTGTTTTCTTCAGGATACTTCAGGGGATAGGAGGCGGTGCGCTTCAGCCCATATCACAGTCAATTCTGCTTGAAACCTTCCCAAGGAAAGAACACGGCATGGCAATGGCCATATTCGGCGTGGGAATAATGTTCGGTCCTATTATAGGGCCTCTTCTTGGCGGATGGATCACGGACAATTGGTCATGGCACTGGATATTCTTTATCAATATACCGATAGGAATAATATCAATGCTGATGATAATGTTTGTTATCGTTGACCCTCCATATATGAAACGCATGAAGATGAAAATAGACTACTGGGGACTTTCCTTGCTTGCAGTAGGCCTTGGATGCCTCCAGATAGTGCTTGATAAAGGCCAGATGGAAGACTGGTTTGCTTCGAGTTTTATTACATCGCTAACAATGATCTCGGTTGTTTCTCTTGTGCTTTTCATTATCGTAGAAATGTTTGCTGAACATCCGATAGTAAATCTCAAAACCTTTAGAAACATTTCATTCAGTACAGGCAACATTGTTATGTTTTTCGCCTTTTTTAATCTTTTTGGAAGTATTGTGCTTTTGCCAATCTATCTCCAGACACTCATGGGATATAACGCAACCCTTGCCGGAATGGTGCTCGGCCCGGGAGGCCTTGCAACGCTTGTAGCAATGCCGGTTGCTGGCAGGCTTGTGACAAAAATGAATCCAAAAATTCTCCTTGCTTTCGGAATAATCATATCAGCATATTCAACATACCTCATGTCACAGTTCAATCTTATGGCAGACTTTAATACAATTATATGGCCGAGGGTTGTGCTTGGCGTAGGTATGGGTTTTCTCTTTATTCCCCTTACAACAATGACAATGTCCAGTATAAGCAAGGAAGACATGGGAAACGCATCATCAATATATAATCTTCTGAGGAATCTCGGCGGAAGTTTCGGGGTTGCTTTTGTGACAACCATGCTTGCAAGAAGGTCTCAGTTACATCAGGTCCATCTTTCAGAGCATTTAACCCCGTTCGATAATGTATTCCAGATAACATCCCAAAATACAGCTCAGGCCCTACAGTTCGGAGGATTGACGCCTGATGCTGCCAGTCACAGCGCAATTGGTATAATATATTATAAGATGATCGAACAGGCATCAATGATGTCGTTCAATGATACATTTTATCTCTTGAGTTTGTTTATGTTATTTGTTCTGCCTCTGGTTTTTTTTATGAAAAAGGGAAAGACGGATGCAACTCCAGGGATGCATTGAGCATATATTGAATTTTTAAATAACCTATCCCGAAAGTATTCGGGACTTAGGGATTTCCCTAGACTTCCCTCCCCCTTGAGGGGGGAGGGTTAGGGTGGGGGTGATTGAGATGCTTGTTTCACCCTCCCCTTAATCCCCTCCCCTCAAGGGAGGGGGGTAAACACTGCTGTCTCTATAGGGGAATTTAAAAGGAGGAATGCATGATTAAATTCAATGGAATAAACCATCTTGCCATGGCAACAGGAGATATGGATGAGACTATACGATTCTGGAGAGACCTGCTTGGCATGAGGCTTGTTGCAGGACTTGGCGGGCCTGGATACAGGCATTTCTTCTTCGAGATATCCGGAAATGACCTTATAGCTTTCTTCGAATGGCCGGATGTTAAGCCGGCAGAGGAGAAGGAGCAGGGAAGGCCTGTCAAAGGGCCGTTTATATTCGACCATGTTTCTTTCGGAGTTGAAACTGAGGACAGCCTCTATGAATTAAAAGACAAGCTTAATTCAGCAGATATCTGGGTATCTGAGGTTATTGACCATGGATTTATACATTCCATATACACTTTTGACCCGAACGGAATACCGATTGAATTCAGTCATAATGTTGAAGGGATAGACATACGAAAGAATCCTATGATCAAAGATACTGCTCCTTCTGACATGACCAAAGAAGGCCCGGAACCTCGTTTCGACAGATGGCCTGAGATCAAAAGACCTACTTCTAAAAATGATCATAAAGTATATCCCGGCGCTGGCAGTGAACTGTTTCATGGGAAAAAACAGGGGACGAAAAAATGAAGATAAATTTGGTTATTGTACTACTGGTACTGTTTTTGTTTCCGACTGCTGCATATAGTCAGCAGGATAACATCACTGTTTTCACTGAAGAGGATCTAAAGAAATACGAGAAACCATACGATAATAATAGATCCTCAGGAGCTTCAGGAGGTCAAACAGATCAAAACAGAGCAAATGAAATGATCGTTGATCCTCTTATTGAAAGAAGCGATGTTAATAAATCTAAAAGCTATACAGTTCCCTATATACCGTTTGAGGGTTCAGCAAGGAGGATAATTATTCCTGTAACGATCAATGGTTCAGTTACAGCAAAAATGGCTGTTGATACCGGCTCACCCGGGATGCTGATCTTTGACAGTCTTGCAAAGAAACTTGGAATATTCGAAAGCGATGATGCAAAATTGTTGTCTTATGCCGGAGGCATAGGAGGAGTTGTTCCTGCGGTCCTTACTATTATCGATAAAGTGCAGGTCGGAGAACTTGAAGATCATTTCATACCGACCACTATCACCCCCTCGATATCAGAGGCATTTGAAGGGCTTGTCGGTATGGACTTTATGGCTAACTTTTCAGTGAAGATAGATACAAGAAAACATGTAGTTGTATTTGAAGAGCTTCCTGCTTCCGCAAATATGCCGGCCGGCCATGATGAGGTATGGTGGAGAAGTAACTTTCATAATTTTGCTGCTATGCGGTCTGAATGGAAAAACTATAGGGACAGCCTCAAGCCGGAATATTTTACAGACCCTCGTAAATATAACACGCTGAAGGAATTTGCTTACCGTCAGTATAAAGATGCAGACGATCTGTTTAATAAATTGAATGGTTATGCTATCAGGCACTCAGTGCCTATGCGATGGCGGAAGTATTAACTGTTACTAATTAATACCTTTCAGAGACCCACCCCTTAATCCCCTCCCAAGAGGGGACTTCTAAAAAAGACTAACCTCCCCGGCGCCCCTCCTTGGTAAGGAGGGGATTGAAAGACAGAAAGACTTGGATATAATCCTCCTCTTTACAAGGGGACTTGCCTACCGGCAGGCAGGGGCGAAGGAGGGGTGTAGGGGTGGGTTATCTCTTGTGTTGCAAATTTCATATTTATAAAACTTCAATGCCGAATTTCTTCAGGTTTTCTACTAATGCAGTCAAGGGAAGCCCCATTACATTATAATAATCACCCTCGATCTTGTTGATAAGCATTGCGCCCATACCCTGAATACCATAAGCTCCTGCTTTGCCTAGGGATTCTTTTGTCCTTAAGTATGACTCTATTTCTTTATCATTAAGCTTTCTGAAGAAAACTTTTGTCTCGACAGTTTTTGACACTCTTTTGTTCTCAGAGGTATCAATAATAGTGAAGCCTGTAATAACTGAATGGGGCTTTCCGCTGAAAAGTTTCAGCATCTCTCTGGCATTGGAAATATTCCGGGGCTTTCCGAATATTCTGTTCTTAAAAACAATGAAAGTATCAGCAGAGATGATTATCGCGTTTTTATATTTTATTGCAACTGACTTTGCTTTTTCTGAGGACAAGTAAATTGCCAGTTTTTGAGGAGAGAGTTTATGCCCATTGTCTTCAGCATATTCACTGGCATCCACTTTGAATTTAAGGCCGGTCTTCATTAATATCTCTTTTCTTCTTGGCGATGCAGATGCAAGTATAATTTTTTTCATATTATTCCATTTTATTCATAGGAAACTCTGTTTAAAATAAAGTATTAATTTATGGGTCCTTCGCAAAAGTCTTTGGCAGTGAGATTGCCACGTCGTTGCACTCCTCGCAATGACAGCAAAGACGCCAGTGTCATTGCGAGCGAAGCGCGGCAATCTCTTTTGGACTTTTGCAACAGCCAATTATATGTGAAGTATCCTGATTCATTTATAGTATGAATAATATAGACTATACATACTGTCCAGCAGCATATCCTGATGACCAGGCCCATTGAAGATTGTAGCCTCCAAGCTGGCCGGTCACATCAACGACCTCACCAATAAAATACAGTCCTTTTACTTTTTTTGACTCCATTGTCTTTGATGACAGCTCATCTGTGTCAATTCCTCCTGAAGTGACTTCTGCCTTATCATAACCTTCAGTTGCTTCCGGCGTGACGATCCAGTTGTGAAGTTTGTCTGCTATACTCCTGAATTCCTTATCATTATACTGATAAAGAGGTTTAGAATGAATATATATTTCTGACCATTCAGATGCGAAACGTTTTGGCAGATATTCTGCAAGCAGATTTTTCATTTCTGTTTTTGAATCTCTTTTTGAAATGAATAATTCATAGGCATCAATATCAGGGAGAAGATTGATAAGAATATCATCACCTTTATTCCAGTAAGAAGCTATCTGTAATATTGCAGGGCCGCTAAGCCCGTTATGGGTGAATAGGATGTTCCCTGTGAAAGATATTTTTTTGCAGCTGACAGTTGCATTTATTGAAACGCCGGAAAGATCACTGAAGACTTTTCTGTTTTCCCCGCTGAAAACAAGAGGAACAAGACAAGGTTTTGTCGGAACAACCCGTATCCCGAACTGTTTTGCTATGCGATAGCCGATATCAGTTGCTCCGAGGGCAGGGTACGAAATACCGCCTGTTGCGATAACCAGAGATCCTGACTTGAAATCGCCGGCACTGGTAGATACATCAAACAAACCTTCTTCTTGGTTTATCTTTGAAATTCGGCACTTAAATAAATTATCAATTCCTGCTTTGACGCATTCATCCTGAAGCATTTTTAGAATTTCAAAAGAGCTTTTTTCACAAAACATCTGGCCATTTTCTTTTTCATAATATCTTATGTCATGGGTATCAAGCATTCTCATGAAATCATGTGGTGTAAAGCGGGATAGGGCGGACTTGCAGAAGTTTCTATTGTTTGAAATATAATTTTCTGCCTGAATATTGATATTGGTAAAGTTGGATCGGCCTCCACCTGAGGCCCTTATTTTCTTTCCGGGTTTTTCGTTATGCTCCAGAATAAGCACAGAACGTCCTCTTTTGCCTGCAGTAATTGAACACATAAGGCCCGAAGCTCCGGCACCTATGATAATAACGTCTTTTTCAGCAGATATCTTTTGCATAAGGTATTTTACTCGTTTATTCGAAAATAAGTCTGATGAAAATATATTGATTAAAAATAAAGTGTGTCGGTCCAATTTTGCGCTATTCATTGTTTGTTAGTATCAGTAATTGACTGTATAATAGCATGAATGAATAAAGCTCAAAAAACTGTATCACTGGCCAAGATAACCCGTCCCATGACACGTGGCATCATTCAAAGGAAAAGGCTCTTTAGACTGCTGGATAAAGCGGCTGAGAAGTCAGTAACATGGATTTTCTCTCCGGCAGGTTCAGGGAAATCAACGCTTATTTCAAGCTATTTGGACTCACGCAAACTCCATAGCATCTGGTATCGTTGTGACGAGGGAGACTCAGATCTTGCAACTTTTTTCTATTACATTGGACTTGCCATAAAAAAGGCTGCACCCCGCTACAAGAGATCCCTTCCGCTCCTGACACCTGAATATCTTGCCGGAATTCCCACATTTACCAGAAAATATTTTGAGGAACTTTATAATCGCTTATTGTCTCATCGTTCTCCCTCTTTAGTAAAGAAGAGGATAGGGGGGGTTATTGTCCTTGATAATTATCAGAACGTGCCTGTCAATGCACCATTTCACGACATGATAGCCAAAGGTTTTGATAGCATTCCCGAAGGCGTTCATATTGTGGTTATAAGCCGAAGCGAACCGCCATCTGCATTGGTCAGCTTGTATGCCAATGATAAGATTAGCATTCTTGACTACAGCGCCATTTGCTTTACTTTTGAAGAAGCAAAGGAGCTTGTTCGTGGAAGCATTCCGAAGATGGGCAATAGATATATAAGAGTAATGCACGAAAAAACAGAAGGCTGGGCAGCGGGAATGACCCTGATACTCGAGAGGTCAAGGGTTAAAGGCAGGGAGACTGACTCATCAGAGAACTTTAAGTATGGGAGGGTATTTGATTATTTTGCCGAAGAAATATTCAGCAAGACAGAAAAAGGGGTCCAGGACTTTTTGCTTAAGACAGCATTTCTGCCCATGCTCAGCGTCTCTCTGGCTGAGAAACTGACAGGGACCGACAATGCTGCCCGAATACTCTCGGAGTTGAACCGGCATCATTTTTTTACTGAAAAACTTTCCGGGAGCGGATATGGGTATCAGTACCATCCGTTATTCAGGGATTTTCTTTTGAATTGGGCAAAGACCAACTTTGCTCCAGATGCATTGGCCGATATGCAGAAAAAAGCTGCACAGCTGCTTGAGCAGGCAGGAATGATAGAAGATGCAGCAAGGCTTTACTGCAATACCGGAGACTGGGATGGCCTCAGCCGGCTGATAATACATCATGCACGGAAACTCTTAATGCAGGGAAGAAGCAAAACCGTTGAAGAATGGCTCGCAGGTATCCCCAGCGAGCGAGCAGATGATGATCCGTGGCTCTTATACTGGGCAGGGATGTGTTCGTTTCCTGTTGATATGCCCCGTACAAGAAAATATCTTGAAAAAGCCTTTGAGTTATTCAAAACTACAGGTAACACAACAGGCATATATCTTACATGGTCAGGCATTGTTGATACCTATGCGTTTGGACTTGATGAATGGAAGCGCCTTGATGAATGCATAGCTGTTTTTGAGAAGTTAAGGAAAACATTTCCCTCTTTCTCCTCAAAAGAAATTGACCTCATCGTATCATCCAGAATGCTTATATCGCTTACCATGAGAAAAACAGACCGGCCGAAACTGGTGAAGAAATGGTTAGATCACGTGTCCGTCCTGCTTCAGGAAACCCCGTCTATTGATATTCAGATAGATACCATATTTGCGATGAACGTC
>Ga0154444_1198_pt5 | contig 12002 bp, 7 predicted proteins | sample RifGroC2_FD_105637 | JGI IMG/M metagenome (GOLD analysis project Ga0154444, IMG submission 105637) | Nitrospirae bacterium GWC2_42_7
TCTTATCTTAAGAGGGGGTGCCGAAGGCGGGGGCGTTACAGTAAGAGGGTGTTGGAAGGCGTCAATAGAGGGTGATAAATAAGCGCTCAGTATCTGCCTTGTCTTAACAATCTCGCTCATCATCCCTACAGGGAATGCCCCGCTGCCTATGGCAGGATCACATACTTTTATATTGGCAAGTTTATCGTCAATGAGTCTTGCGCTTTGTCGAATACTCTCCGACAATTTATAAGCATAGGTCTTAGTCTCTCTGCCCTTTGCTTCAACAATCGCTTCATTTTCCCCAAGTTGCTCACCGTATTTAATGAGTGTTTCTAAGTCCTCTTTTGAAATCACAGCGCAAGGTCTGTGCTCTATTGTTAAATCCAACTGTGGTTTTTTGTCGCTATCTTTAAATATGGCAGTTTGTTCTTCGCCAAGTTTTTCATATGAGACCGGCACGTCATTTAAAGTTGTATGAAGGTAATTGATAAGGCTCTGCTGGCACATATAATGTACAATTTCGCGCGGTGTATAGTAAGTGCCCTTTGATTTTCTGTCTTTGACTTCCAGCAGGTTTTCAAAGACCTTTCCGAGCATTTCAGGGTCAACAGCAACCTCTTTTTCCAAGGGTTCATCTTCTTTGACGGTAAAATTATAGCGGTCGAAAATGTCCAGAATGCCGGTTCCTGTATCACTCTCTTTTGTCTTTACATCATTGGAAAAGAGTTCATTCGGCAGGATGATGTCCGTATGCACCCAATCGTAATTATTGATAGGGTCGAAGAGTCCGCCGTTCAAGAAAGGGATTTTGCAGTTAAAGCGGCTGTAATAATAATCGTCATGCTTCCGTTCTTCACCAACTCTCAGGGCTTCGTAAAAGAGAGGCTCTAAAATATCGTTAAAGAAATTTTTGTATGCACTGTGCCTGCCGTCAAACAGTTCTCTTAAGAAATGTTTGGTACCGGTTCCCCAGTCTGCATCCCTCGCAACACCAAACCAGCCCTTTTTCTGCAGAAAATAGAGAAAGACTATCTGCCCCAAGAGTTTCTTGGCAAAATCAACGGTGTTGACGCCCTTGGCTTCAAAATCTGCTTTGATATTTGTATCTTTGGAAACGACTTCATCCAGCATTTCTTTTGTCCGCAGGAAAAGGTCGCGGTATTTCTCAAAGAACTCTTTGGTGACTTTTTCAATATTAAAGGCATCTTCAAGTTCTGCAAGTGTAGGGTTGTGCTCGATATCAGCAATAATAGGGTAAAGCTTGCTTTGGGCTGTATGGCTATTTTCATTCTCTCCGACCAGAAAAGACCATCTGCGTGCAGGGGTGAATTCTTCTTTTATCTTGACCCTGCCGCCTTTTCCTTCTTCAAAGCGGTAGTCCATCTTAACAAGTGAAAAACGCCAGTCCTCTTCGTTAGGAGAAACAAACGCTGCCAAGGCGGCATCTTTCAGTACACCACCCCTGCTTCCGTTTAGATACCATGCGATAAAATTTCTCTGCATGGTGCGGGCGCGCTCAAGAGAGGCCTCTTTCTTTAGATGCACCACCAGAAGGTCAATTTTATTCCCATCTCCATCCTGATATTTTCCTATCCGGTCAAGTGTGCTGACATATGGCTTATAGGCATCAGGAATAAGGTTTCCTCTGTATACTGTTAAGGGGGTCTCTTCAATGTGGTTAAACAGTTCTTTAAGAAACAGGCCAAAGCGTCCCTTTTCAAAAGAACTTTCAAAAGTGTTTCTAACAATATCCTGTGCCTGTTGTTTGTCCAACGCTATTTCTCTGACAATTTCATTTTTCTTGAGGGTTGTTTTAGAAAGTTGGTTTTTGTAACAACGGACCTGCCGAGTCTTTTTTCCAATTGTTTTCTGGCGTTGCCGGCAATGTCCCCTCCGGCTTTGGCGTCTGATTTTAGTTTGTTCATGCCTTGTGAATCTTCGGTGCGGTGAATCTCCGTGGTAGACCTTTCACCAAGCATGTTAAAAATCAGTTCAAAATCATCCATGTGGTCCCGCAGGTTTTCACGCTTTAAGCCCTTGAGATTCTTATATTCACCTGGAGTTACTCCGAAAGTGGCTTTGGATATCTCGGCAGTAAGAATTTCATAGTTCTGTTCCTCCTTTGCTCCCCGCTCTTTCCATTCATCAGTCAGCTCTTCTCTGATAGCTATTCCGCGCATCCGCTTTTCAATCCAGTCGTCTGGATAGCCCTTGAGTTTGTAAAGCATCCTTGTTCTTCTGGTGGCTAATTCCGGATTTTCGATCTCCTGCACCCGTTCATAGCCAACTTTAGCCAGCCAACGCTTGAAAGGCTCTGCCTTGCGCGAAGGGATAGACTGGATAATGCGGAAAATGCCTTCGGTGTTAGAACAATCAGTCTCGCGCATTTTTCCGTCTGGAGCTTGCAATTTGAACTGTCGACAAATTGTCGACGGTTCAAATCCGTCTTCTTCTTTTACTCGTATTTTCATTTTAAACCAATAGTCTCGCGCATTCACACTATCTGTTAGCGCTTCTACAACATCAACAACCGAAAACCACCATTCATTGTTATAAATCGTCTTCCTGATTTTTCTGCCTTTAAACAAAGCAATTTTTGTTGCTTCCATATTTACTCCCCTTTTAAATATAGCGATAGAATGACTTCCCTCTTGCCGAAGGACTGAGGATGGCGCTCCGCATAGTGCCCTGCAAGGAAGCGTTCAGGTATATGCGTTTGCAGGACTGCCAGAACTTTTAACGGGTTCATTATTTCTTTTTTGAGCTCATCCAATGCCTTGAGAGCTTCTTTGGCTGTTTGCTTGGGAATGCCGCCTTCTTCAAGCTGGGTGAAGACCCTTTTGAGATAAAGCTCCTGTTCATCGGTTAACTGTTTTGTGTTCTTCATTGTTGCCTTGAGAATTCCGAGTATCCGGCCTGCGCTGTCCCTCCCTGCCCTGCTATGTGCTTCCGGCATTCCGTCAGTGGTGGCAAAAACAAATGCCTCTTTATTCTTATCAAGAAGTTCGTATAACCTCTCCGGCAGTTTAAGCTTTTTGTCCTCCAAACTGCTTTCAAGGATTGTGGCAGCAGAGACGAAATCAAGCTCCCGTGCGTTTTTAGCATCACCTGCCATGAAGAACTTTTGCAGTTTCCCACGGCGGAAATAGGTTATAAGAGAACCACCCTCCCCTTCATCCCCTCCCCTCAAGGGAGGGGAACCAATATAACCCTCTCCCTTGGCGGGAGAGGGCAAGCCTGCCTGTCCGGTAGGCAGGGGTGAGGGGGGAAGCTTCTTAGCTGATTTCGCCTTTTTCGGAAGTCTCTTGATCTTTTCAAAGGTATCGGGATCTTTGTCTCTCAAGTCTTTTATTACTCTAAGGTATTTAAGCTCCGAGGTATCGTCGTCATCATCGCCGATGATTGCCTTATTTGATATTAGTCTGTTGAAGAGTTCGTGAGATTCCACAGGCTCGCCTTCTGTAAGGAGCGCTGCATCGCCCCCGAGCAGGGTAAGAAATGCGTTTATTTTTGATTCAGCTGCCTCTCTAAGCTTTATCTGATCATTGGACTGCTTTGTCGGGAAAAAATTGAAACTATAAATCCTGTCAAATTCTGTGTCAATCCTGTTTATACGACCGACCCTCTGCATCATGCGGGTGGGGTTCCATGGGATATCATAGTTGACAACCACATTTGAGCGGTGAAGATTGACTCCTTCGGAGAGGACTTCTGTTGAAACCAGAATGCGGTAATCATCTTTTGGATGCCGGGCCTTGGCATCAAAGTTCTCAAGCACCTTGTCGCGGACTGCCTCACCTGAACCGCCTGTGAACAGAAGCGCCGAGTTTGGAACTTTTTTGTTTATATTTTCTGAAAGATATTGGGCGGTCTCTTTTGATTCCGTGAAGATAATGAGTTTATTTTGAGACAATATAGGATTTTCAGAAAGCTTGACGATAAATGTTTCCAGCTTGGGGTCTCTCTCAATCCTCTGCCACAATTCCTTTATTGTGTTGAGCGTTTCAAGGTCGTCCTTCAGGTCTTTGGCAAAGCTCTTCTTGAAATCCTTTTTTTCGTATTTCTCGGCCTTACCTTCATCAATAAGCTTTTGGATTGCCTTGTCATCTCCACTTTCCATAAACTCAAATATCTCACTGCTGTGCTTCTTGCTTACATAGACATTGCCCTTTTCAAATTCATTAATAAACATTTCATAGGATTTCAAAAATCTGCTTATCGAGTTCGTGAAGGCAAAAAAACTGCTTTCCAGTCTCTTCACAAGAAGGATCCTCATGAATTTGCCCATATTTTCCTGTGCTAATCTGGTGGGCTGGTCAGTATCTCCTTTGTAATATTCAGGCAGCAAAGGGGTATAGCGGGAATATTTAAACTTTTGCACAATAAGTTCTATCGTCTTATTGAATATTTCATCTTCAATATCATTGAGTTCATAAAATAGCGGTTCAGGGTTTTCAACTTCAGGGAATTTAAGATTCTGCCGTTTAAGATCATCAGGAAAATATTTTAATATCTCTGTCCTCGTACGGCGCACCATCAGGTATTTGAGCACCTTATCGCGGATTTCGCGGGCATTTTCTTTTACAACCCTGATGTATTCAGGATAATCCCGCTGGCGGTCAAGGTTTTTGAGTTTTTTGTCCAAACGGTTGAAAAAGGCCTCAAGGTCAGGCAGATTTGGGATTGTGCTCTTTTTGGATTTCTGAAAAAGCTTTATCTGGCTCAAAATGTCTTTTGGAGAGTTATTATAAGGAGTGGCCGTAACGAGTATTACCCGTTTGCCTCTGCATATCTCAGCAAGCATTTCATAGGTTATGTTCGTTTCCGTCCTGAAGCGGTGTGCCTCGTCAATGATGATATTTAAATATTCTTCCGTTCCCTTGTCCAATATATCTTGAAGCTTGCCGATGGATTCGAAGTCAGCCGGGATCCTGAAATCAGAAAAGGCGTTGGGCCATGAGCCGGGATTTTCCTTGTCAAGAAGAACAGGGGGAGCGATAACGAGAGTCCTGCCGTCTATCTGTCCGGCAAGAAGCGCGGCAATATAGGTTTTGCCGAGACCAACAACATCAGAGATGAATACACCCCCATATTCCTCCAGTATTTTCTTGGCATTAAGTATAGCCTGCTCCTGATACTCCAGTTTTTTGAAATCCTGCGGGAGGTATTTTGCAAAAACCTCGTCAGAGCTGCTAAGCTCATCCTTGAAATATTCGTACAGACATTTTAGATAGAGCTGATATGGCGTAATATTTTGATTAAGCCAGGTTTTGCCTTCAATGGTATCAATATATTTCTCGCTTACATCAACAGAATCTTTCCAGAGCTGCTCAAATTTGTTTTTTGCAAACTCATAGTCGGAGCGGTTCTTGAGTTCCACATTAAATTCAAGATTATCTATTAACCCGGCCTCCGTAAAATTGCTTGAGCCTGTTATGACCCTACCCGCATCCCTGTCGCTTTCAGCAAAGGTCATAATGTAAAGCTTGGCATGTATATTTTGCGAAGGGTATGCCCTGATTTCCAGTTTTTCATTGCGAATCCATTCAATAAATTTTACAACGCCGTCTTCCACCTTCCGGTTGTCTTCGGAGTCCTCCATCTCTTTTTCTACTAATCCGCAGATTTCCTGTTTTGTTTCATAATGAGAAAACTGAAGGGCTTGCTGATTTTCATGCGATGCGGTTTTTAACAAATCATAGGTCTGCCTGTTTGTGTTTATGCCGATGAGAATCCTGATCTTGTCTGTATTTTCTAAAGATTTATAAATAGCATGGAACCCGCTTGTATAAAAATAACCTACAAGGCAATCGAACAATTTTGTGTCTTTAATCAGGACTTCAAACCTCTTCTTGAGGTTTTGACTGTGTTCGTTGGTTATAAATGTCAGATCAATATTTTTCATATACCTCATGATTAAATAATTTCTTCAAGATAGTTCTTTCTTGTTAAAATTCTCTTTATGTCGATACATCGAATTCTTACCCTTCAATCAATAACCAATTTTATACTAAAGCGAAGTTTTTTACATCCCCTATTTGATGATTGTCACAGTAGATTGAAGACAGCAGAGAAACTGGATTCAGGCGAAATAATTATCGCTTGTGCTTCATAAAATAATAAGATACGCCGATAGAAGCGTTTAGTACAGAAGAATTTGAGAAATGCATTAACATGCTGCGAATTATCCTGGTTATGGGGATGCCTGTCCTTGTGCCTTAAAAGACTGCACAAAATTATCAACAAGCAGGGGATTGAATTCCTTTCCTGCCCGTTCAATAAGCAGGCCAATGATCGAAGCATGACTAATTGGTTTGCGGTGCTTTAGTTCAGAACTCAGCGCACAATAAAAATCAGCAATAGCAACGATCTGACTGGCAATGTGCTGTTTTTTTGCTCTTTTTTTTGTTTCAGGATAACCGGTCCCGTCATATTTCATGTGGTGTTCATATGCAACAGTAATAGCTACATCCGGGACTTTACTCAGCGATGAAAGAAGCAAAGCGCCATAAAGAGGATGTTTTTTCATAACTGCCCATTCATCTTCGCTAAGAGAATCCTGCTTATGCAGAATATTATTAGGCATCATCAGTTTCCCTGCATCGTGAAGAAGGGCGGCCGATCCAATGTCATAAAGAAGTGCGGTTCCAAGACCAAGATGTTCTACCTGAAATATCGTGAGCAGTGCCGCGTTTGCTGAATGAACATAGAGTTCGTTGCCGTCTGACCTTACCGAAACAAGCATATTCTGGATGAGTTCTCCTTTTCGTATATTCGCCAGCAAACTTCCCACAATCGCATCTACAGCCTTCATATTTATGCTCTTGAAAGTCGTTATGTCCTGATATATCCGTTTGACATGCATAAGATTACCCTCATGGGTCTGCACCTCTGTGAACATATTTATTGAAGGCTCGTCATTTTTTCCTTTTATCAGGATGTTGGCATAGAAATTAAAGGAACTGCCTGAAAATGCGACGTCAGCAAAAAAACCTTTGAGTTCGTCAGCCTGTACACCGTTACTGACACTGACCTTTACGACTTTCTTTCGTCTTAACCTCAGGAAAAATTTCTTTGCATCAGTCAGCTCAAGAGCAACGACTATGCCATTGAAGCGCATTTTTCCGTCATCGCTAATAGTTATGACCAGGGGATTTTCAGCCAGCATATCTTTGAGAATTGTCATTGCCTGGTCGGTATATACAGAAAGGGTCTTATGATCACCCGGATGCAGTCGACAGCATGAAATCGCAGAAACAAAAGTTGAAACAAGTTTTTCTTCAGGCTTGCTCATGCAATACCCTCGCCGTCTGAGAGGTTGTATCTTTTCATAAGTTTCCTGGAGATGTTAATTATCTCTGTATTGTCTGATCTTGTGCCATATTTAAGAATTGGTCCTATAACTGTTGAAGGATAGTAGTGGAGTGTCTTGAATATCTCCACCTTCAGCTTCTCCAGATCATTCTTGTGAACTATGCTGGCAGACCTGCATATGCTCAGAAGCTGATCGACCGCACTGCCGTCCCCGATCCTGCCTAACATCCTGATAATTCTCTTTTTGAATACAAATCTCTTGCCGAGCATATCTTTTTCCTTAAGCAGTCTTATCATTTGAGGCACTGCATTTTTCATCCTGTAAGCACCGGCCAGAAGTACTGCGCCTTTCTGAAGCTGAAATACCGGGCTCTTCAGAAATTTTCTTATATAAAAATCTGCCTCATTTTCATGAAAACTCAGGAGCGTACGCAAAGCTTCAAGACGTACCAGCGACACCTTATGCCCCAGAAAAACCTTTATCTCCGGCAAATAGTCCCTGCCCTGACATTCTCTCAATAAATAAAGCATATTTCTTAATACATACCAGCGGTTGTCGCGGAGCCGGGTCACAATATAGGGCAGTGAGTCGTCCTTAATAGATGTAAGCAGTGTTATCATGAACCTTCTTTTGCTCATATCGGTCTCTTCATTAAGAGCTTCCAGCAGATAAGGCACAAGAAAAGACCTCATAGCTATCACAAGCCTTCCTGCGGCCTCTCTTTTTTTCCTTCCGTATTGTTTTAATGCCTCTGTAGCCTTTCCATTAAATTGATCAGTAGAAAAAATGCTTCTGATCATGCCAGCGGCATAAATGCTGTTGTTACCTTGCAAAGACTGTGTCTTCAGAGCATTGTATATTTCAAGGACCTTCTCAAAGTCGCCTTTTTCCATAAAAATACCTGCCAAAGAAGTCAATTTTCCGAGAACTTTCTGAAACAACTCGTTCTCCAGTGTATTAAGTGCAACCAGATCCAAAATAGTCTCAAAAGACGCACCCAAAATAATATCTTCAGAACATTCTTCAATGATAGTAGCGGCAAACCCTGTTCTGTTCTCCCCTGTATCTATCTTTACAGACAGTTTGTCCTGTGAAAAATCTTCCTGAAAATGGATCAAATTGCTCTCGTTAAAAATACCCGCGCTACCCCCATCTATTTCAATGTCGTGTAATACAGCTCCACCTTGTACGATGAAGTCAAAAACAAAATCTGAATTTTCCAATGTTCTTTGGATCACTTTTGGCAACTGCACAGGGATATCAGTTTCTTCAATCTCAGTTTCGGATAATTCGTTTATATTGGTCTCCCCGCCTTTCAGTCCATCGGAAAAATCAGCAAAGGCCTGAGCTTCATTCTGCCCGCCTTCTTTATGATCCATTGTGTCTGATTCGAAACCTCCGACAAGCTGATTGATCTTTTCTTCATTAGAAGTCCCAATCTGTGAAAGGTCAGCCAAAGGAGTTTCACCCTGTCCATCTCCTATATGATAGAAGGTACTTACAATGAAATCACCGGGCGCCTGGCTGGTCTTATCTTCTTTGGAAACTCCCATTGGTAGGTCAGCAATGATCGTCTCTTTCTCCGGATCAGCATCGATGTTGTTTGTCTTGCTGACGTATTCACTAAAAACGTGATTGATATTTTCTTCCCGCGAAGCCATCATCGAAAGGTCATCAGCCTGGTTACCATTAAAATGAATTCTGATATTTGTAATTTTCTCCTCTGCCAAAGCTTTTGTAAACTCCTCGTTCGAGAACAATTTAGATGAAATCAACTTATGAAAGTTGGTGAGTTCCCTCCGGGTAAGCCCATCAATAAAGGACAAAGCCTTTATTTGCCTGCTATTGAGCCATGATGCATAATTCTGCAGGACCAGCAGTTCGTCTTTCAGTGCTTTACTGTCGACCATTACTTTACCGTCAGAAGCCTCGACGTGTATAAGTGGATTCTTGCGAAAGGCTTTCCCCAAGGCATAATGTGCATTTCTCAGAAGGTCACTTATCAGGGGATTTGTATGGGAGTACATCTGTGAGTTGATATGTGCAGAATATAAATTCATAACTGCATCTAAAATGTATTTCAGATCGCGGGGATCTTCAGTTACATCAGCTGTTTTTTGCATTTTTATTTTTAATCCATGTTTTTAAATTCACGGGCCCTGCTTATAAAAATATCCTTTGTATCATATGATTCAGCTCATTTCATCTCTCCCCATTCAAGTCCCCAGATGATAAACTCATTAAGCCTTTCAGCTGCTTCGCTGTCGATCTCCTTAAGATGTTGATATATCTCCGCTGCAAGGAATTTCTTGCCCATGCTCACATATACGATCCCAAGCCCTTCAAGCGCGCTGACATTATCAGGGTCGATCTCAAGCGCTTTCTTAAAGGCAGTTACTGAGTTTTTTGCCCTGTCTATATAGCTGTCCAGCAGGCTGTGTCCCATGCCAGCATGAAAATCAGGCACATCCGGCATCAGCTCCGCTGCCTTACGGTATTCCCTATATGCTTTTTCAGGCGAACCCGAATCAAGGAGTGTTGCGCCATACCATGCGTGAAGGTCCGGATCATTAGGCCATTTTTCGAGCCCCTTCTTCAGAAGTTCAGAAGCTTTTTTATAATCCTTGTTATCAAACTGAATTGATACATCTTCAAGGAGTTTGTTCCGCGGATCATCAGGATCTTCATCAGCTTGTAGATCTTCAAGGGTGTCGTCAACTCCGGGCTCCATGTTATCATCAGCAACTTCATTGTTATTGCTTGTGCTATTTGGAGAAATTATCTTATTTGCCCCTCCATCTAATTTTGTCGCAAACTTTTCAGGCAGATTGCTTTTGGCCTGCTGTTGATCTTTATCATCATAGGACTTGAGTATCTTCACGCCCTCAACATCTGTCACCTTTAGCATAAAGGCATCAGACGCAATTGCTTTTACCTTCTTTAAAACCTTTTCTGCTTCAACAGCGTTATTAAATTTGCCGAACCTGACTATATAGTATTTACTCCCCTCCTCTATTCTCAAGCCGTTCTTTTCATCTTCGGTCAGCTTCTCTGAAAGCACTTCAAAATGCTTCTCGGCAAAACTAAGCGCCTTTAGGCTGTATGTCCCTGTCTGAATCGAATAGAATCCTTCAGAGGCATCTGAAGGACTACCAGGAAGGATCAATGAGAATATGAACAGCAGAATATTGATCAGAAAAAATGCAGCTTTTTTTATATAAGTTTTAAACATAGTTCAATGACTTTGAAAAAACAGCATTGTTTTAGCAAAAACTATCAAAAATCTGTATCTTTATTCAAGAGGTGTTCCGTCAACCAGATCCTCATAGAACTTCTTTAAGTCAGGGAGTTTTTCTGCAGCCATAGCCTTCATACCGCTCCTCGGATGCTCATTCAGTATCCCTGTTATCATATAAGGTATGTGGTAGCCCCACTCCATTTCTGACTTAAGAGGTATCAACATGTCCTGTATCACCTCGAAGATCGGCCTTATATCAAACTTCGGGTTCTTAAGGAATGAAAGAAGAAGCTCAAGCGGACAATTCCCTGCTCCTCTGCCCATGCCATAGAGAGTCGCATCTATGCGGTTTATCCCGGCTATGATCGCTTCAACTGTATTGGCAAATGCCAGCTGCTGATTGTTATGAGTATGTATGCCGAGTTCTTTTCCCGGCAAGGCCTCAAAATATTTCTTTGCAAGGAAATGTATCTGCTCTGAATACATAGCGCCGAAACTGTCAACAAGATAGACTACCGGCACACTGCTTTTCGAAAGATCATCCAGCGCATCGTCAAGATCCTTTTCGAGGACCTTTGATACAGCCATCAGGTTTATGGTAGTTTCATAGCCCTTCTCCATGCAATGATGTGCAAGGCTTATACCCTTATCAACTTCCTTGACATAACATGCAACCCTTATCATATCAAGGACACTATCTTTCTTATTAGGTATATCCTCGGGTTCTATTCTTCCTATATCTGCCATGGCAGATAACTTCATTTTGGTCTCAAAGCCGTCAGTTATTTTCCTGATATCATCTTCTGAACAGAACTTCCATGCGCCGTTTTCTTTTCTCGAAAAATACTTCTCAGAAGACTTGTATCCTATTTCCATATAGTCTACGCCGGAGTTGGAAAGAGCAACAAAGACTTTTTTAACAAATTCATCGGTGAATTGCCATTGGTTGATCAAACCACCGTCACGAACTGTACAATCAAGGACCTTGATCTGGGGACGATACATAATTTTGCAAACCTCCTAAGCAAATTATCCCTTGCATGCCTGAAGGCATTAAAAGGAATATGTGAAATTATACACAATTAAAGCCATGCCTGTGAAGCTTACCTTTCATCTATTTAACATCGAATAAATCCGGGTGACCGGCATGCCGACTGGATATAGTATTTGAGCGGCTTTTTTTGTCGATAGTAGAACAGTGTATAAATCTAAAAATAAAGAGGCAAAAACCTCAGAGGCCGGTACGACCGAGAATGAGCGAAAACACTATATCCGGTCGGTAGATCTGCTACGCTTATTTTTCATTTGTCTCTGACTTTGTCCTGTCCACAAAAATCCCCGCAAGTTCTGTTATAGTCTTCCAGTTCTCAGTTTTTACAAGCTCGCGTTTGATGATGGCAGATCCGACAAGTATGCCGGCAGCCCTGGCAGCAAGATATCCTGAAATATTATCCTGTGTTGCCCCGC
>Ga0154444_1202_pt2 | contig 11990 bp, 8 predicted proteins | sample RifGroC2_FD_105637 | JGI IMG/M metagenome (GOLD analysis project Ga0154444, IMG submission 105637) | Nitrospirae bacterium GWC2_42_7
CCCAGGCGATCCTGCCTCTCAGGGGAAAAATACTCAACGTTGAAAAAGCGCGTTTTGATAAAATGCTCGGCTCAGAGGAGATAAGGATTCTAATTACAGCACTTGGAACCGGGATCGGTGCCGGTGATTTTGATATATTGAAGACCAGGTACCACAAGATCATACTCATGACCGATGCTGATGTTGACGGCGCACACATACGCACCCTGCTGCTCACCTTTTTTTACAGACAGATGCCGCAGGTCATTGAACAGGGGTATCTTTATATAGCCCAGCCGCCTTTGTTTAAGGTAAAAAAAGGCAAGACAGAAAAATATATCCAGAATGAGGCAGAGATGCAGAGCATGCTCTTTGAACTCGCAGCAGAGGATATTGCCATATCCATAAAAGGCCAGGAGATAAAAGGTAAGGCTCTGATACCTTTTCTAAAAAAACTGTCGAGCTATGAAAAGCTTATGGAATGGTTTGAGAGAAGGCGCAAGGACCCCAAGGTCTTGAGATTTCTGCTCGAAGAAGGCATAAACAAAGACATGCTGAAGGACAGGGAGGGACTGAAAGCGCTGATCGAAAGGATGACAACCAAGATCCCTGGACTTGCGATAGAGAACCTTATTATTGATGAGGAGCACGGTGCATTCCGTGTTGAAATACGAAAGCAGAATTATAAGCTAGTCCTTGACATGAACCTGCTTGTATCGCCTGAGTTCAGGGAACTGGAAAACCTTCATAGCTTCATAAAGGACCTTGGGAAAGTACCTTACAGGATAACAACTAAAGACGGGCATAAGGATATGGGTTCAACTACAGAGCTCTATAGCTATGTTTTTGAGGCAGCCCGGAAGGGTTTGTCTATTCAGAGATACAAGGGTCTTGGAGAGATGAACCCACAGCAGTTATGGGAGACAACCATGGATTCTGAAAAAAGGACATTACTCCAGGTGACTGTTGAGGACAGTGTTCAGGCAGATGAAATATTTACTATCCTGATGGGTGATCAGGTTGAGCCCAGAAAAGACTTTATCGTAAAGCACGCACTGGAAGCACGGAATATAGATATATAAGAGAGGATTTCAATTTAATGTCAAAGGTACCAATAAATATAGAAGAAGAGATGAAGGTCAGCTATCTTGATTACGCGATGAGCGTGATCATCGGCAGGGCCCTTCCGGAAGTAAGAGATGGACTGAAGCCGGTCCAGCGCAGGATCCTCTACGCAATGTTCCGCGAAGGCCTGCTTCCAAACAAAAAATACTCAAAAAGCGCCGGAGTCGTCGGCGAGGTGCTGAAGAAATACCATCCCCATGGCGATACAGCTGTCTATGATGCGATGGTAAGACTTGCACAGGATTTCAATTTAAGATATACCCTCGTTGATGGACAGGGTAACTTTGGTTCAATAGACGGGGACAGAGCAGCTGCATACCGATATACAGAAGCCCGTCTGGCTAAGATTGCAGAAGAATTGCTGATGGACATTGACAAGGAGACCGTAGACTTTATCCCGAACTTTGATGAAACAACGGTTGAGCCGACTGTCCTCCCTTCACGGATCCCCAATCTTATTATCAACGGTGCTGCAGGCATTGCTGTTGGTATGGCAACGAATATCCCGCCGCATAATCTCGGAGAGATCATAGATGGCCTGATGCTTTTGTTAAAGGACAAGAATACAACGAATAAAGAACTTATGACAGTTGTAAAAGGACCTGATTTTCCGACAGGCGGCATGATCTATGGCACAGCAGGAATCAAGAGCGCTATTGAGACAGGCAGGGGCATTATCAAGATCCGCGCCAAAGCAAGGATAGAGCGGGAACACAGAGGCGGAGAGAACATTATTGTTACCGAAGTCCCGTATCAGGTTAACAAGGCGAGGCTTATCGAAAAGATCGCCGAGCTTGTCAGAGAAAAGAAGATAGAAGGAGTATCAGACCTTCGTGATGAATCTGACAGGGACGGCATAAGGATCGTGATCGAGTTGAAACGCGGGGAGATGGCAGAGGTTGTCCTTAATAACCTCTATAAACATACTCAGATGGAAAACACCTTCGGGATCATAATGCTCGCCATTGTGGGCGGCAAGCCCGAAGTTAACGGCCTCAGGAAGATCCTTGTCCTTTTCCTTCAGCATAGGCGGGACGTTATCCTTAAAAGAACACGCTATGAATTGAGGAAGGCTGAAGAGCGGGCCCATATTTTAGAAGGACTGAAGATAGCGCTTGATCATCTGGATGCGATCATCGCAATGATCAGGGCTTCAAAAAACCCTGCTGAGGCAAAAGAAGGGTTGATCGCCAATTATGCGCTGACAGAGATACAGTCGCAGGCGATCCTCGACATGAAATTACAGAGACTTACCGGCCTTGAACAAGATAAGATCATCACTGAATACACAGAGACGTTGAGGGAGATGGAGAGGTTAAAGTCAATACTCGGCAGTGATGCCCTTGTTTCCCAGATAATAAAGGATGAACTTCTGGAGATAAAGGAAAAATATGCTGACGAGAGAAAAACAGAGATCGTTGAAGATACAGGGGAAATAAGCATAGAAGACCTTATTACTGAGGAAGAAATGGTAATAACGGTTTCTCATACAGGCTACATAAAGAGGAATCCACTTAGCGCCTATAGAAGCCAGAGGCGGGGTGGTAAAGGCATGACCGGAATGGAGACCAAGGAAGAAGACTTTGTGGCACAGCTCTTTATTGGCTCAACACATGACTATCTGCTCTTTTTCTCAAATCTTGGAAGGTTATATTGGCTGAAGATCTATCAGATACCAGAAGCAGGCAGGGCTGCCAAGGGAAAAGCTATGATCAATCTTCTTCAGCTTTCAGAAGGAGAGCGGATCTCAACAGCTCTTCCGGTCCGTGATTTCAAGGACGGATATCTTGTGATGTTCACAAAAGACGGCACTGTCAAGAAAACAGCCCTTACTGCGTACAGCAATCCGAGAGGGAAGGGAATTATCGCAATAACACTCGAAGATAAAGACGAACTGATCGCTGTCAGGAGAACTACCGGGACCAATGATCTCATCATTGGAACACGAAACGGTCTGTCCATAAAATTCAATGAAGAGGATGTCAGAGATGTAGGACGTTCAGCAAAAGGTGTGCGCGGTATCAGGCTTGTAAAGGGAGATGAGGTTGTTGCAGCCGAAGTTGCAGAGGAGAAAACAGCCATACTCACTGTTGCGGAAAATGGCTTTGGAAAAAGAACAAGGATTGAGGACTATCCTCTTCAGGGCAGGGGCGGCAAGGGAGTTATCTCGATAAAGCTTACTGAAAAAGGCGGAAAGGTAACAGGCCTTCTTCAGGTGCGGGATGAGGATGAGGTGGTCATGATTGCAGGGGGAGGCAAGCTTATCAGAACAACAGCCCAGAATATTTCGATCCACGGCAGAAATACTCAGGGAGTAAAACTGATGGATACTGCTGATGAAAAGATAGTAAGCCTTGCAAAGGTTGTTGAAAAGGATTAGACATAAAAGCAACGATGGACAGCATTGAAGAATACGAGCATACACAGCATAAACTTGAGCTCTTGCGGATGCTTGCACAAGGGGAGAAGGAGATAGAGGCGGGAAAAGGTTTTGATCTTGAGGCAGTCCTTGCTGAAGCTGATGCCCTGATGACGAAAGCGGGAGACAGTGAAAGGTATTGAAGTCTACATGTCGTTGCTTGTTGTAATATAGCTGAAATATTTTTAAACCGATAAATCATGATCTCTTATTATTAACGGTTTATTTCAGGAGGGGATATGTCAGATAAGAATTTAGCACCAATGGGGAGCAAGTCTTTTGAAGACCTGAAGAGAGCAAATGAACATGGGGCGGAATATTGGAGCGCGCGGGAAATTCAGTTTCTTTTGGGGTATACGCAATGGAGACGCTTCGATGATGCAATTAAACGAGCGCTAACCTCTTGCAAACAATCAGGAAATGAGCCTTCCCATCACTTTGCCAGCGCCGGCAAACCGATCGAGGGCGGCAAGGGGGCAGTACAAACAGTTAATGACTATCATTTGTCCCGCTTTGCATGTTATCTAATTGCTCAAAACGGTGATCCCCGCAAACCTGAAATAGCCAATGCTCAGAAATATTTTGCTATTCAAGCCCGTAAGCAGGAAATCTCAAATGCAATTGCCGCCGATATTGAGCGTTTGGAACTCCGCAAGCAGACCGCTGAAGAATTTAAGGCTTTGTCGGGTGCGGCGCGTGATGCAGGAGTGCATGACAGGATGTTCGGGGTCTTCCACGATGCTGGATATAAAGGTATGTATGGAGGGCTGGGCAGGGATGCGATAAAGAAACAGAAAAGAATACCTGAAAAAGAAAATCTCATGGACCGCATGGATACAACAGAATTAGCGGCAAACCAGTTTCGTATGACGCAGGCGCGGGACAAATTAGCAAAAGACAAGGTAAAAGATCAGCAGGCAGCTATCAGAACTCACGAAAACGTCGGTAAAGAAGTTAGAGACGCCATTAAACGTATTGGCGGCACACTGCCGGAACAGCTTTCCCCTGCCGAACATATTAAGCAAGTCGAAAAGCGAGTAAAAAGCGCTGCTCCTAAACTGGAACTGGAAGAAAAAGATGCAAAGGGATTGATTGGGAAGTCGGATGAGGAAAACTAACTTTTCAGTGCTGACTTTCCATTCATAGATTACAGGATATGGTTAAATGAATAAAAATAGAGATATTGTAATTTTTACCGGGGCCGGATTCTCTTGTGATGCGGGCTTGCCTACAATGGCAGGTTTTGGAAATGAGTCTAGAAAAGAGCTTGCAGCATGGCGAAAATTGGCTAAAAGTCGCGAATCAGGGGAAATGTATCTGAAAGCCGGGAATATTTTTGAAGAGTTCTGCTTATATTGCAGCTCTGCAGGAAAATACTTAAACATTGATATTAATAATATGGAAACCATTTTCTGTATAGCTGAAGCCATGAAAGAATCCGGGGTTGATGATATTTTGCTAAATGGCAATAAAATGAAGATTGACTCAATTCTCAAACAAATTAAGCTTTGGCTTTGGAAGATATATCATCAGTGCAGGATTGTAAATAAAAATAAGCATGAGGCGCCGCCTTATCAGGATTTGATCGATATTTTACAAAGTAATGAGCTTATGAGTAGGATGAGTATTGTGACAACAAATTACGATTTAGTATTTGAACATATTGCTTGTGAGCAAGGCGCTCCATGCGTTTATCCTATTGCTGATAGCGACTATCAGCCTCTCCCAGTAACTGAAAATATAGAAAGCTATCTTGCTGAAGACAATGATGTAGACGCCCCGCTGGTTTGTAAACTTCATGGAAGCATAAATTATTTTACTGTTGGCGATAATAATGGGAAATTATTAATATCTAAAGATATTGCTAAAAAGGGAGAGTATGTCGGAAAAAGTTATGTTCCCACTAATAGACCGGCAATACTCCCAGTTGATGCCCTTTGGAAATTGAGTCAAGATAACAAAGATATTGTTCCGGCCATAGTTCCACCGACATATTCCAAATTAAAAGGCTATGAATGGCTCAGGAAAATATGGAACGCAGCACACAAATCGCTCAGGGATGCCGAGCTATTGATATTTATCGGATACAGTTTGCCGGAGAGTGATGGATTCATGCGCTCTCTCTTACATTCTGCTATGGCTGGACGTGACCCGCGAAAAGAATTAAGCATATGTTTAATTGATCCTGAAGCCGAAAATGAGGTGGGTAGAAAGTATAATAATCTTTTCTACCCTTTACGACGAGATATAAGGTTTGTTCCTAAATCTTTCGCACAGTCGTTGGGAGATATTGAGGAAATCTTATCGGCGTATAATAAATAAGCAGTATGAGCATAAAGGTATATGAAACTTACTGACAACGAAAAGCGGGAGATACTGAAGCTTATTGAGGCAGGCAAGCCTTTACCGGACAAGTATCGGTTTTTGTTGTTTGATGACAAGCGGGAAGTGGAGCTGGTCTGGAACGGGAAGACCAATGAAGTCACGAATATTGTTTTGCCTTTTCAGGTGATTGAGCAGATTGACGAACCGCGAGCTGAAAAGCCTGAAGATTCTAATGCTCAGTTCGGGCTTTTTGATACAAGGGGCCGACAGAAATCAGGCTGGACGAACAAGCTCATCTGGGGCGACAACAAACTCATCCTTTCTTCACTCAAAAACGGTCCTTTGCGCGATGAAATCGAAAAGCAGGGTGGCATCAAACTCATTTATATTGATCCACCGTTTGATGTTGGCGCAGACTTTTCGATGGATATTGAGATCGGCGACGAGACCTTCACCAAAAAGCCTAATATACTGGAAGAACTTGCCTACCGCGACACCTGGGGCAAAGGCGCGGACAGCTTTATTGCAATGATTTATGAGCGACTCTCTCTTATGCGGGATTTGCTGGCTGAGGATGGGAGTATTTATGTGCATTGTGATTGGAGAGTGAATAACTATATTCGACTTATCACTGAAGAAATCTTTGGAAGTGCTAATTATCGAAATGAAATTATTTGGAAAAGAAAAGGCGGTAGTGCAAATCCGCAAAATAATTTAGGTGTTGTTATAGACACTATTCACCATGTTGCAAAAACTGAAAAAAACATATTGCTGAAACAATATACAAGAGATTCAGAAGAAGCAAAAAAATATATTGATGAGCGGTTTCGCAATGAACTAAATGGAAGAAAATACATGTTAGCGCCTATTGAGCGTAATGCGGCATTGGGTGTAAGAGAGAATTTAATATACGAATATAAAGGCTATACGCCCAAATATGGCTGGATGATGGTAAGGGAAAAAATAGAAGAATTCGATAGGACAAATAGATTGCATTGGAATAGTAATAAAAAACCAAATAGAAGAGTTTTTTTAGATGAGTACGAAGGACAACCAATTGAAAATTTGTGGACTGATATTTTTGTAATCAATCCAATGGCTGATGAAAGAATTGCATATCCTACTCAAAAACCCGAAGCCCTTCTTGATCGCATCATCAAGGCAAGCAGCAACGAAAACGACATCGTGGCCGACTTCTTCTGCGGTTCAGGCACTACCTTAGCGGTTGCCGAAAAACTTGGTCGCAAGTGGATCGGCTCTGATCTTGGCAAGTTTGCCATACACACCACCCGCAAGCGCATTATCGGCGTCCAGCGGGAACTGAAAGCCGCTGGAAAAGATTTCCGTGCGTTTGAAATATTGAACCTTGGCAAATATGAGCGAGCGCATTATATCGGCGTGAACATGGACCTGCGTGAGGAAGAAAAGCAGAAACAGCTTGCTCAGAAAGAGAAGGACTTTATAAACCTCATCCTCCATGCCTACCGCGCCGAAGCAGTTGAAAACTTCAAATGTTTTCAGGGCAAAAAGGCCGGGCGTGTGGTCGCTGTCGGGCCTGTCAATCTTCCGGTGACACGGCTATTTGTCGAAGAGGTAATTCTTGAATGCCGGGAAAAACGCGTTTCCCGCGTGGACATCCTCGCCTTTGAGTTCGAGATGGGACTATTTCCGAATATTCAGGAAGAGGCTAAATCCAAAGGCATTGATCTTGCCATGAAGTATATCCCCCGCGAGGTTTTTGACAAACGGGCCATTGAAAAAAATCAGGTGGTCTTTCACGATGTCTCGTATATCGAAGTAAAGCCTCATGTCCGGTCGGCTAAAAAGAGCGAACGCCCGGCAGTTGCTGTTGAGCTTACAGACTTTTCGGTCTTCTACTCGCAGGACAGCGTAGACAATGCGGCTGAATCTTTGAAGGACGGCAAGAATAAGATCGTTGTTGAACAGGGGAAGATCATTAAGGTAAGCAAAGACAAAAATGGCATCGTTACCAAAGAAGTACTCACCAAGAAATGGACCGACTGGATTGACTATTGGAGTGTGGACTTTGATTTTGAATCAAAGCGGGAGATCATCCGCGAAAAGAACGAAGTGACCGGCGAGATGGAAGAAAAGTGGACGGGCGACTTTGTCTTTGAAAATGAGTGGCAGAGCTTCCGCACCAAGAAAGACCGGACACTGGAGCTTAAAACTACATACCATGAATGCGAAAAAGGACGCCGTAAGATCGCTGTGAAGGTTGTGGACATCTTTGGGAATGATACAATGAAGATAGTGGATGTTATGGTGTGAGAAACATGACTGGTGGATATACATGGAAAACTCAAACATCGAAATAATAAATAGAATTCTTGCGATTCCAGCAGAAGACCGGACCATTGAGTTTAAGCGACTTGGCAAAGATGTATCGGTAGCTAAAATTACCGAAACCATTGTTGCTATGGGGAACACAGATGGCGGTATTCTCATAATCGGTGTTGACGATCCTCAGAAATCAAACCACAAAGGATTTGATCGTATTTTTGGAATTGAGGAAAATCCGGAAATCTTTGATGAAATAGCAAGAAACACTCAGAGGATTACGCCGCCCATTGCCGGGCTCTGGCCGCCTGTTTTGCTTGAGGCCCCCAATAATAAAAAGATCGGGCTTATCGTTATACCAAAAGCAAAGGATAATTTCTTATCAATCGACAATCGCGTATACATTTGCCTTGAAAAAGGGAACAAGATGCTTTCACCGCATGAGGTTATAAAATACTCATACGCAAAAGGGTTTCAGCATGCAGACAGGGAACTTGTTGAGGTTGATTTTGACCTTTTAAAAACAGACTACTACGAAAGGTGGAAAAAAACCAGGGAAATTCCTTTCAACGACATCAGGGAGGTGCTCTTTAATACCGGGCTTGCCAGAAAAGATGACATCAACGGTCAACTTAAACCAGTTCGTGCCGCAGTCTTACTGTTTGCTCTCTTTCCGCATACAGTGATGAAGACAAAATGTACGATCCGGGTTTTTCAGTACGAAGGGACCATCGAGAAAATGCACGAAACATTAAACTTGCTCTCAACGCCGGTAACGATTGAGGGCCCGGTAATAAAACAGATAGAGGAGGCTCAAAAATTTGTTTTAACATTATTGCGTGCCGGCATGAGAATTCCTGCTTCAGGTTTTGTTACAACATATCGGATTCCTGAAAGGGCTATAAGAGAAGCCATTACCAATGCGGTTATTCATCGAGACTATCATATAAAGAGGGACGTTGAGGTCCGAGTGTTTGAAGACCGTGTTGAAATTGAAAGTCCAGGCCTCTTTCCGTTTAATATCACACCCTTCAATATTGGCTTTGTACGTTCTGAAGGATATAGAAATGATTTGATGGTAAAGCACCTCCGTGAATTTCCTAATCCTCCCAATCTCGATAGAAATGAAGGTGTTCGAGCAATGCGCTCTGAAATGGACCGTAATAACCTGTATCCTCCGGTTTTCTACACTTATCCTAATCTTGAGGATGCTGTCCGGGTTGTTTTATTTAATTCAATTAAAGCTACCGAATGGGACAAGGTAGCGGCTTATCTCAATAACAAAGAGAAATATGTTACAAATGAAAAAGCAAGAAAAGTATTAGGCAACCCCGACACTTCGAAAGTCTCCAGGCTTTTACGTAAATGGGTTTCGCAGGGATTGCTTATCAAGCTCGAATCAGGATCGAAAAAGAATTCCCGCTACCGATTGCCGATAACCGACAAAAGAGATGAGATTTTATTTGCAGACACTAATGTAAATAAAAATAAAAGGCACACAAATCAATGAGTTGCGTTGGTTTTATTTGCAAGCTATATAGAATGTATCGGCAAAACGCGCGGCGGTTTATGGCGATTAAAGTAAACACAACAAGCGCCCATTTGGCGCAAAAGTTGATTAAATAACAAGGAATCTTAAAACACAATGCAGCGCAAATAAGGCACAGAATAAATTAAATCTAAAATTGATTTAGGGAGGGATTCATTAGTAAAAAACTCTTAAAAATCATAAAATTATGCTGATAAAAATTAAATCAAAACTAAATATAACTTTTAATTAAGGACTATGGCAATCCATCCATCATTTCCTCAGTCGCCGTATGAGCTATTAAATCCAGATTACCGCTGGTTTCCTGCGGACGAGGCGCTTCGCGAATCCAGCTATGAAAAACTGCTGCCGCCGCTCGTCCATAAAATACGTAAGGATGTGACAGCATGGCGGGAAAGCGGCTATGATGGCGCAACTGCCACAAGCAAAGCGCTTCTTAATTGGTGGTTTAATACTGAACATATCATCCCGACATCAGACGGAAGCAATTCTGACTTCAAATACTATTTTGCACAGCGGGAGGCCATAGAGACAGTCATCTTCCTGTATGAAGCAGCCGGGGTGAAGGACAAGTATGACCTTATTCGCTACGATTCCTCAGGCGCGGTCTCCACTGGAATGTTTGATGAAGAATGGCTCCGGCTTGTTGTCAAAATGGCAACCGGAACCGGCAAAACCAAAGTAATAAGCCTTGTTATTACATGGTGCTATTATCACAAGCTCTATGAGCAGGACTCAAAGCTTGCTACAAATTTTCTCATGATCGCTCCAAATATAATAGTGCTCGATCGTCTGCTAATTGACTTTGATGGTCTGAAAATTTTCTTTAATGATCCGCTCCTGCCGGAAAATGGATATGAGGGACAAAACTGGCAGGACGACTTCCAGATGACACTGCATATTCAGGATGATGTATCAATTGTCCGGAAGACCGGAAACATTTTTCTGACCAATATCCACCGGGTCTATGCAGGGAGTGATATGGAGCCGAGTTTTGACGATGAAAATCTTGAAGATTATTTTCTCGGCAAGAGGCCTGTTGGTAAGACCACGGATTCAAAGATTGACCTCGGCATTATAGTCCGGGAGATTGACGAACTCGTTGTTATCAATGACGAGGCACACCATATTCATGACAGCCGCCACGCTTGGTTCAAGTCTATCGAAGACATTCACAATCGCCTGAAACAGAAGGACCATTTTCTTTCCTTGCAGGTTGATGTTACCGCTACCCCGAAACATAATAACGGCGCAATTTTTGTCCAGACTATCAGCGATTATCCGCTTGTTGAAGCCATCACGCAGAACGTGGTCAAGCGCCCGGTAATTCCTGATGCAGCCAGCCGTGCTAAACTTGCTGAACGTACAAGCTCCAGGTATACGGAAAAGTACGCCGATTATATCGCGCTTGGGGTGGAGGAGTGGCGCAAAGCCTATCAAGAGCACGAAAAGCTTGGGAAAAAGGCCGTGCTTTTCATCATGACTGACGATACCAAAAACTGTGATGATGTTGCTGAATATCTTGAAAAGACCTATCCCGAGTTTAAAGACGCTATTCTCGTTATTCATACAAATAATAATGGTGAGATATCCGAGTCTGACTCCAAGAAGAGCAAGGATGAACTGGAGAAACTGAGGAAAGCGTCCAATCAAATCGACGGATGGGAAAGCCCTTATAAAGTTATCGTGTCTGTTCTTATGCTTAAGGAAGGCTGGGATGTGAGGAATGTTGTCACCATTGTCGGGCTTCGTGCTTATGTAGCGAAAAGCAATATTCTTCCTGAACAGACCCTCGGGCGTGGCTTGAGAAGAATGTATCCCGGCACGGACATAACCGAATATGTGAGCGTTGTCGGAACAGACGCCTTTATGGATTTTGTCGAATCCATCCAGAGCGAAGGGGTCGAGCTGGAACGTAAACCAATGGGCGAGGGGACAGGAGCCAAAGCGCCTATTATCATCGAAGTTGACAAAGAGAATAAAAAGAAAGACATGGATAGTCTGGACATCGAAATACCTGTTCTCAGTCCGCGCATCTACCGTGAATACAAGAACCTCGAAGAACTAAATCCTGCGGTGTTTGATTCGCGAAAAGTTATCTACCAACAGTTTTCAGAAGAAGAAAAGCGTGAGATCGTCTTTAAAGACATTACAACTGGAGAGATTAACCACACAACGATACTGGACTCCGCTGCGGTAACGGACTATCGGAGCGTGATCGGATACTTTACACAAATTATTATGAAAGATCTTCGCCTTGTGAGCGGTTATGATGTATTGTACGGCAAGGTA
>Ga0154444_1200_pt1 | contig 11920 bp, 12 predicted proteins | sample RifGroC2_FD_105637 | JGI IMG/M metagenome (GOLD analysis project Ga0154444, IMG submission 105637) | Nitrospirae bacterium GWC2_42_7
TGGGATTCAGCGCAGCGTGCACCGGCTGCTTCTGCGACTTTCTTGACAATAGCCACTTCAGCATCTGTATCAGTATAGAAACGGTTAACGCAGACAACGGGATTTATGCCGGATTTTCTGATGACGTTTATCATGTGAACCATATTTACACAGCCTTTTTCAACAAGCGCCAGATTCTCTTTTGTATACTCTTCCGGCAGAGCCTTGCCAGCCACAACTTTGGGACCACCTCCGTGCATTTTCAGGGCGCGAATGGTAGTGGTGAGAACAGATACGTGAGGTTTCAGTCCGCTGAAACGGCTTTTTACGTTCCAGAATTTTTCGAAACCAATGTCAGCAGCAAAGCCGGACTCAGTTACATGGTAGTCGAACAATTTCAGGCCGATACGGTCTGCAATAATAGAGGACTGTCCTACTGCTATGTTGGCAAAGGGCCCTGCATGGACAAAGCAGGGGTTGTATTCAGCAGTACACATTAAGGTTGGATTAATTGTATTGCGCATGAAGGCAGCCATTGCATTGCCGACTTCGAGATCACCTGTAGTGACCGGTTTGCCGCTCTTGTCAAAAGCAACTGTGATGTTGTTAAGGCGCTGTTTCAGGTCAGCGAGGTCTTTGGCTATGGACAGGATTGCCATGCACTCGGACCCAACAGCAATACCAAACTTAGACTGCATCATGAAACCGTCTGATCGTCCGCCGATGCCGATTATAATATTGCGGAGACTCTGGGCGCAGAAATCAATGATCCATCCCATCTCAACGCGGGTGGGATCAATATCGAGCCGCCTCATTTTGGTGAGACGATTCAACTGCTCATCATTATAGTTTCGTTCATGCTGCATACGGGAGGTCATCGCCACCATGGCAAGGTTATGAGCATTCATGATGTCGTTGATATCGCCGGTAAGACCCAGTGAGAACTCGGTCATTGGGATCAACAGGGAATTTCCTCCACCTGCTGCAGTGCCCTTTACATTCATAGTTGGGCCGCCTGATGGCTGACGCAAAGCTCCGCCTACATTTACACCGCGTTTACCCAGTCCTTCCATCAGACCGCACGAGGTTGTGCTTTTACCTTCTCCCAAAGGGGTGGGGGTGATGGCAGTTACTTCAATGTATTTCCCATCAGGCCTGTCCTTAAGGCGATTTATGACTTTTAGGAAGTCAATCTTGGATAGACGGCCCATAGGCAGCATCTCATCCTTTTGCAGCCCTAACCGATCTCTCCAGTCTTCCGGTGTGGGCATGTTTTTTTCTGCTTCTTCAGAAATCTGCCAGTCAGCTAATTTAGTTGCATCATACGGCATGGTAATTCCTCCTTGAATAGTTTATGGGGTTTATTGAGTTCGTCGAGTTCTTTGAGTTTTCAGAAGATATTAATGAACACAATAAACACAATAAACTCAATAAACACAATGAACACAATGAACTTTCAGTAACTTATTAATGCGTTTAAGAATTTTTCGTTCATGCGCCTGAGATTTTTGCACATGACGAGCGCAAGCTTCCGCATTATCTTAAAAGCGATTATTGATTCCTCTTTTTCGAGTTTTTCAAAGCCCTCCTTGCCTATGAGCATAATCTCTGTATTTTCCACAGCAACAGCATAAGCTTCGTGGCGCCTTTTTTCGAGTATCGAAAGCTCGCCGAAAAAATGCCCTTTTTCGAACACCGCAAGTGTCTGTTTCCAGCCGTCTGATGTTACCTTGCCGATCTCTACCTTTCCCAAAAGTACAAGATAAAGACCTTTTGTGTCTTCTTTTTCTTTGAAAATATAATCACCTTTCTTGAATTTCAGTTTCTGTATGACCTTTGATATTCGGGTCAATTCAGCATTGCTAAGGTCCTCGAGTAATGCCTGTTGTTTCAATATCTTTATCATAGGAGTCTCCTTATCTGTTTTTTCCTTTTTCTATTTTTACAGCACAGACCTTTAACTCAGGTATCTTGCATATTGGATCGAGTTCAGTGTTAGTTAATATATTAGCAGCAGCTTCTTTATAATGGAAAGGTATAAAAACAACCCCGGATGAAGGCTTGTCGGATAAAAGCGCCTTTATATTTATAACTCCCCTTCTTGAAGATACTTTTAAAATCTCATTATTTGCAATGCCAAGCTTTTTTGCATCTTCAGGATTTATTTCAATATAAGCGGATGGGGCGACCTGATTGAGTTCCGGGACTTTTCTTGTCATTGTCCCGGTGTGATACTGGAAGAGCTGTCTTCCTGTAGTCAGGATAAAAGGATATTCTTTATCAGGAAGTTCTTTTGAAGGACTATGATGAACAGGGATAAAGGAAGCCTTGCCGCGAGGAAATCCTCCTTTAAAGAGATAGGGTGTGCCAGGGTGATCACGGGTAGGACATGGCCACTGAAGACCGCCTGTTTCGAGCCTGCTGTAGGTTATACCGGCTACCGCAGGCCAGACACTGCCTGTTTCATGAAGAATTTCTTCGGCTGAATTGTAATTCATTTCGTATCCCATTCGCCTCGAAAGCTCTATTATTATTGATGAATCTTCTTTTGCATTTCCCGGTGGAATAACTGCTTTTTTTACCCTCTGAAGCCTTCTCTCTGTGTTTGTGAAAATACCGTCTTTTTCTGCAAAGCATGCAGCAGGCAGTACAACATCTGCCAGCTCAGCAGTTTCGGTCATAAATATGTCCTGAACAACCAGAAGATCAAGTTTCTTTAATGCCTTAACTGTATGGTTTATATCGGGATCGCTGATAGCAGGATTTTCACCAATAATATACATTGCTTTTAGGATAGATCTATCTGCAGCAAGTATCATCTCTGTTGCAGTAAGTCCGGGCTTATCAGAGAGTTTTGCGCTCCATGCTGCTTCAAATTTTTCTTTTATGTTAATACTGTCAACTCTCTGATATCCGGGGTACTGGTTCGGTATACAACCCATATCTGTGGCCCCCTGCACGTTGTTTTGGCCTCTTAAAGGATTTACTCCTACGCTTTCCCTTCCAAGATTTCCTGTCATTAAGGCCAGGTTTGCTATAGCAAATACATTATTTGTGCCATGGGCATGTTGTGTTATTCCCATAGTGTAGTAGATAGCAGGTCTTTCTGCTTTCCCGTAGAGACGGGCAGCTTTAATTATGCTGTTTTTTGGAACTCCTGTGATCTTTTCAGCCTTTTCAGGCGTGTAATCTTTTAAGCTTTTTTTGAAGTTATCGAATTCTTCAGTCCATTCATTGATAAATTTCTTGTTTATTAGATGCTCCTTTAAAATAACATGCATTATAGAATTGAGGAGCTCAATGTCTGTTCCTGGTTTGTGCTGCAGCCATAATTCCGAGAACCTGACAAGATCAATCTTCCTTGGGTCTGCAATGATGATCTTTGCGCCTTTTCTTACAGCTTTCTTCATACGTAATCCGATAATCGGATGAGTTTCAGTTGTATTCGAACCGATGACAAAAATAAGATCGTTGTTCTCTATCTCAGGGATAGAATTGGTCATTGCACCTGAACCGAATACTGTGGCCAGACCGGCCACGGTTGAGCTGTGTCAATATCTGGCGCAATGGTCAACGTTGTTCGTACCGATTGCAGCCCTTATGAATTTCTGGAAAATATAGTTTTCTTCATTGGTACATCTTGCAGAAGACAGGCCGCCTATTGAATCAGGCCCGTGTTTTGATCTGATCTTTTTAAGTTTTGATGCGATAAGATCAAGTGCCTCATCCCATGTAGCCTCTCTGAATTTGCCGTTTTCCTTAATAAGTGGGGTCTTCAGCCTTTCCGGGCTGTCAATAAAACTATATCCAAAACGTCCCTTTGGGCAGAGCCAGCCTTCATTAATTGTGTTCTCTTTTGAGGATACGCGGATGACCTTATTCTGCCTTACATGAAGTGTAAGACTGCAGCCACAGCCGCAATAAGGGCAGATTGTGTCAACTTCCCTGACATCTTTCTGGCGTCCTTTATAGCTCCACATCTTTCCTGTGAGCGCACCCGTAGGACATACGGAAACACACTGGCCGCAGAATTCGCAGTTAAGATCTTTTTCAAAAGGAGGGCAGACCTTTGCATTGAAGCCTCTGTATGAGAAATCAATAGCGCCCACTCCCTGTATTTCATCGCATATGCTTACGCATTTACCGCAAAGTATGCATTTTTCCATGTCCCTTTCGATAAATGGATTGTTGTCCTTTTTGTCATAAGTTCTTCTTTCTCCTGCAAAACGGTTTTCCCGTATACCATAAAAATAAGCAAGTTCCTGAAGTGTGCAGTCGCCAGCTTTCTCGCATATCATGCAGTCATTAGGATGGTCTGAAAGTATAAGCTCGATTATTGTTTTGCGGATCTCTTCTATTCGTGGAGTTGAGGTCTTCACTTCCATTCCGTCAGCAACAGGGGTGGCACAGGATATGACCGGTCTTTTTCCTCCTTTTACCTCTACTATGCATAGTCTGCAGCCGCCGAAGACAGAAAGTTTTGGGTGATGACATAAGGTCGGGATATGTATGTCCAGAAGCTTTGCTGCTTCCAAAATGGTCGTACCATTTGGAACTTCAGAAGCTACGCCATTTATGGTTATCTTAAGCATATTACTGTCCATCTATTCCCTCCCAACCGACTTAAACTTGCAGACATCGAAACAACTGCCGCATCTGATGCAGGTTTCCTGGTTCAATTTATGGGGTTTTTTCTTTTCGCCTGAAATTGCATTGACAGGACAGGCTCTGATGCATGCTCCACAGCCTTTGCAGACTTTTTCAATAATGGAGTAAGTAACCAGGTCTCTGCAGACTTTTGCAGGGCATTTTTTGTGAAATATATGAGCTTCATACTCCTCTCTGAAATACTTTATAGTGCTGATAATCGGATTCGGAGCGCTTTGTCCAAGTCCGCACAATGAAGCGTCAGCCACATCTTTGCCGAGTTCTTGGAGGAGATCAATATCGTTTTCTTTTCCTTTGCCTTTAGTTATTCTTTCCAGGATCTCGTACAGCCTTTTTGTTCCGATCCTGCATGGTACGCATTTGCCGCACGATTCATCCTGGGTAAACTGAAGAAAGTATTTTGCCATACTCACCATGCAGTCATCCTCATCAAGGACTATCATGCCGCCCGACCCTACGATGGAACCGACTTCAGCAAGTGATTCGAAATCTACTTTTATATCCATAAGACTTGCCGGTATGCATCCACCGGAAGGGCCGCCTGTCTGGACGGCTTTTAATTTCTTGCCGCTGTCAATGCCGCCGCCTATATCATAGATTATCTCTTTCATGGTAATGCCCATGGGCACTTCTATTAGCCCTGGATTTTTTATTTTTCCGGTAAGAGCAAAAACTTTTGTTCCTTTGGACTTTTCTGTGCCATATGAAGCGAACCACTTAGCGCCATTTCTGATGATATAAGGAATATTCGCGAAAGTTTCAACATTATTTAATACGGTTGGTTTACCCCAGAGGCCCTTATTGACTGACCGTGGAGGCGTTGGACGAGGCATACCGCGTTTTCCTTCTATGGAACGCATCAGGGCAGTAGATTCCCCACAGACAAAAGCGCCAGCTCCCAGATTTATCTTTATGTCAAAGTCAAAGCCGGTGCCGAGGATATTCTTGCCGAGGAATCCTGCCTGTCTGGACTGCGTAATGGCCATTTCTAGCCTTTCAACTGCGAGAGGATACTCTGCCCTGATATAAACATAACCATCATGAGACCCGATAGCATAGGCACCTATGATCATGCCTTCTATTACTGAATGGGGATTGCCTTCGATCACTGCCCTGTCCATAAATGCGCCGGGATCACCTTCGTCAGCATTGCAGATTATATATTTCGGCTCATTTGGATCGCGCCTGCACTGTTTCCACTTATACCCGGTCGGGAACCCTGCTCCGCCACGTCCTCTTATGCCTGAATCCTCAACAATTTTTATTGTTTCCTCTGGTGTCATTGAAGTGAGCACCTTTGTGGCAGCCTCATAGCCGTGTACTGCGATATAGGCATTTATGTCCTCGGGGTCTATCTCTCCGCAGTCTGATAGGAGAACTTTGACCTGTTTTTTGAAAAAATTACGGTAATTCTGGTCTTCGCCCCATTCTGCTACCGGTTTTCCGCCGATAATGTGTTCCTCGACGATTCTCTGTACCATTTCAGGTTTGATCGACTGGTATGAAGTTTTGTTATCACCGATGGCAACCTCAACCAGAACGTCTTTTGCGCATAGTCCTCTGCACCCAACCTTATGTGCAGAGCAACCCGACTTAAGTTCAACGCAGATCTTTTTATCCTTCAGTTCTTTTTCAAAGGCACTGAGGACTTGAGCGCCGCCGGCTAAAATGCCGGCCGGCCCCATGCAAACTTTTACTCTTATTTTTTCCATATCAATTTATTTTAAGACAGAGTTCATAATTTATGGAACATTATTGTTAGGATTCTTTTAAAGCCTTAATCTCCTTTTTCAGTTTTTCCGGCGTTATCTTTCCGTAGACCTTCTCATTGATGATAACTACAGGAGCTGCACTGCATGCTCCGACGCAAGCCACCTGTTCTAATGTAAACTTCCTGTCTCCGGTAGTCTTTTCTTCTCCTGAAAGGCCGATTTCGTTTTTAATATTGTTTATCAGGCGATCACCGCCTCTGACATGACAGGCAGTGCCGCAGCATGCGGTGATAATATTCTTGCCCCTTGGTTTAAGATTGAATTGTGCATAAAAAGTGGCAGTACCGAAAAAACGGCTTGCAGGGATATCAAGTATATTCGAAAACCAAAAAACAGCTTTTTCTGGTATATATCCGAACTCGTTCTGTATTTGCTGGAGTAGTGATATAATACTGCCGTTACTTTCTTTGTGGCTTTTTAGTATTTTATTAAAGGACTTTTCCATTTTTATCTGTTATTAATACGGATAAAAAAATTATCATATAGGGTGAAATACTGTCAAGGGAAACAGTAGTTTTTGAAGATTAATAATATTAATAAAAATATATAATTGTCGAAGATTAAGGTTAAAAATGCACAAAAAAGATATAATAAAAAAGTTTTAAATGAAAAAATATCAGACTAAAAAATATCCGGAGGAAATAAAATGTCCAAATTAAAACTGGTTGTTGTTTTATTTTTCTTGTTTGTTTTGTCTTCAATAGTCTCTGCGAGTGTGCTGCTTGACCGGGTTGTTGCTGTTGTCAATAATGAAGTCATAACATGGAGCGAACTATATAGAGCCATGGAAGCCGATGCCTCACCTCAGCTTAAGGAGATGAAGGATGAGGACAGAAGAAAAATATTCAAAGAAAGTGAAGGTGAATTCCTTGAAACGCTTATAAATCAACGGCTGCAGATCCAGGAAGCAAAGAATCAGGGGATATGGGCTTATGAAGATGAGATAAAAACAACAATAGAGAACATAAAGAAAAAATATTCAATGACAGATGCTAAGTTCAATGAATCCCTGGAAAAAGAAGGTTTTACTCCTGATGAATATCGTGACAGATTGCGCGATGAGATAATCATCAGCAAGATTACCGGTCATTTGATCAGGAATAAAATTGTAGTTACAGATGAAGACATAGAAAAATACACAAAAGAAAACAATGTTATGCCTAAATCTTCTGAAAGCTACAGGATTAGCCAGATCTTTTTTAAGAAGCCATCAACAGAGCTTGAAGAAAAAGAGGTTGAGGAAAAGGCTTCACTGGTATTAAACAAGATAAAGAACAACGAAAACTTTAGTGATCTGGCTAACAGTTATTCAGAAGATCCGTCCTCGGCAGCAGGTGGAGACATGGGATTTATCAGAAAGGACCATATGACAAAGGAGTTTGTTGATGTGCTTCAGGGAATGAGGCAGGGGGAAACAAGCAAGCCTTTCTGGACTGAAAAAGGCCTGCATATAATCAAGCTCGATGAAAAGACAGAACCAAAAAAAATGAGCGAAACAAAAGAAGAGGTAAGGGAAAATCTGAAAAACAAGATTTTCATGGAAAGATATAATATTTGGATCAAGAGCCTAAGGGAAAAATCTTTTATCGAGATAAGGCATTAGATCTTATTGTTTTCCATGGCTTGCTGCTTTATCAACAGCCATGCTATCGGGATGTATTCAGAGTTGGTTTTTTGCCTTCTTTCTTTTTCTATAAGTGTGTCGCTGGTTCTTCTGTCAAAAATTATTTTTGCATCAGATATAGTATGGCCTGTATTAAATGCTTCCGGATTGAAAATAATCAGTTTTTCAGTATTGCAGAACGGGCAGACATATGCAATATCCATATACGCCGTATATGTTGTTTTGTTGCATTTGGGACATGTGAATTTTTCCATTTTTAATCCCCCTTTTAGAATTAAAGAATAATCTAACAAATTCTTTTTAAAATATCAAATGTTATCTGACCTTGCGATAAGCCAAAATAAAAATGTCATGTTGTTGCTGATTTAGAAATGCGGGTTTAGACTGATATTTTGGTATGTCAGAATCAATAATTGATCAACGAAAAACAGGTATTTATTGACACATAAGGTTTCTTTCTGCTATTTTTTCCATAATGAAAAGATCTATTTTCTTTTTGATTATCATTTTTTTCGCCCTTAATTTTTTCAGTCTTTCTTTTGCCTTTGATTCATACGGCCTTCAGCCGCTTGCTCCAAACGGTATTTTTTCGACCTTCAGCACAGAAAGTCTTCCTGAAAAATCATTTTCACTTGAAGTAGCAACAGAAAGATCGAGGGAGCCTAATTATTACAGGTTCAGCCTGAAAGGTGCTTATGGAATTACAGACAGGATCGAGTTCAGTGCAGCAGTGCCATTTGTCTATAATTTTAATGGCGCTTATGACGGTTTTGAGGATATTTCTTTTGGTATCAAGCACAGATTCTATAACGAGGGGAAACATGGCCCTTCTTTGGCGTATTTAATAAACGCATCATTTTCTACTGGAAGAGACGAAATCACCTCTAATGGCGGATATGGCGCAGGAATTATTGCAAGTAAACGGGTAGGCCCGTTTAAGGGCCATTTAAATCTTTTGTATGAGAGGCCGGGAACAAGCAGGCTTGATGAAGACCTGTTATTATCTGCAGGGATCGAACTTTCCGCAGCTCATAATTTTGCACTGTTGGCTGAACTTACAACCAGGAAGAAACTGCATAATGTTGATGAAACCGGCAAATATAAACAGATGGAAGCAAGGTTTGGGGTTAGGGTAAAAACCACAGATTCTATTTACACCACTCTTGGCGCAGGCTTTGATCTTGAGAGCAGAAACCCGGAATACAGGCTGATGTTATCAGTTACCTTCCTGACTCCACATGAAAAGAAAAATATTGAAAAAATTTACGAAGAAGAATAGCAATGCTAATTTCAATAATGATGCTTATTCTTGAGAAAAATAAATAATGTTCGATCTGGGACTTCAGGAATTAATTATAATTTTTTTGGTTGCTCTTCTGGTCTTCGGCCCAAATAAAATGCCGGAATTAGGGAGGACACTTGGTAAATGGTTTACTGAAATAAAAAACGGGATCAATAACGCTAAAATGAAGATAGATGAAGAACTTGGAGAAATAGAAGAAACAGCAAAAAATAACCGCAGTGAACTTTCAGATAATGAAGATGAGCGCAAAAAAACGGCCTTGCCAGAGGACAAACTCTAATTGGAAAACTCCAAGTTGCCGCTCACCGAACATTTAGGAGAATTACGGAAGAGGATACTTATTTCTTTTGTTTCTCTGCTTGCAGTATTCGTTATTGTCTTTAATTTTTCAGAAAATATTTTTGAAATATTACAATTGCCCCTTAAATTAGAGCTCAGACTGGATCTCACAAAACCATATCTTCATATAAAAGAAAAAATACCTCCGCCTTTTCTGATGTCTGCAATCGCAGAGGTTTTCTGGATGCATATAAAAATTTCTTTTATTGCTTCCTTTATTATTTCATTGCCTTTGTTGTTTTATCAGTTTTGGTGTTTTATTTCACCAGGTCTTTTATCTAAAGAAAAAAAATACTTATTGCCCTTTATGCTTATGGCAACAGTACTTTTTTTGACTGGTGTCTTTTTTTGTTTTTTTGTTGTGCTCCCTTTTGCAGTGACATTTTTTCTGAATTATAAAACCTCTGACTTTGTTGTCTTATTGAAAATTGGTGACTACATTGATTTTTGCCTTAAATTCATTATGGGTTTTGGAGTTGTTTTTGAGCTGCCTCTCGCCATTATTCTACTCGCAAGATTCGGGATTGTTTCTCCCAAAACTCTTGCGAAGCACAGAAAGTATGCTGTTCTTTTTGCTTTTGTCGCTGCCGGTATACTTACGCCTACGCCTGATGCTTTTAATCAGATACTGATGGCTGTGCCTATTATCATTCTTTATGAAATTGGTATAATGATGGCAAGGATAATTTACAGAAAGAAAGTGAATGACTAGTGTAAGAGGAAAAAGCCTGAAGGCCCTTGCCTTTGATGTTTCAGAAGGATATGCTGCAGTAAATCCTATCTTTTTAAAATCATTCGACAATGATGTTTTGAAGGATTTTTATAAAGAACTATCAAAGGCCCAGAACGATATAAGAGGTGAAAGCTTTCCGGCTAAAGATACTGCTGCGATTAGAACAAGGAATCTCAAATTACAGAGACTTTTTTCTGCAACAATGATAATCAGACATTACGCAAAAGGCAGAAGAATACCTTTAATCTAAGGTAATTTTGCCCCGTAAAAAATACAGCTCAATTAAGTATTTCAGTGCCTATGCCTTCTTTTGTAAATATTTCAAGGAGCAGGCAATGAGGGATCCTACCATCTATTATATGTGTTTTGCCAACTCCTCCTGAGAGCGCATTCAGGCATGACTGAACCTTGGGCATCATGCCTCCGGTAATCGTATTATCCTTGATAAGCTTGCTGATTTGGCGTTTTCCGAGTGTCGATATTGTTTCACCTTTTTTGCTGAGGATCCCAGGAACATCCGTCAGAAGTATGAGTTTTTCAGCCTTAAGCGATGATGCTACTGCTGCTGCAACAAAGTCAGCATTAATGTTCAGTGTCTCGCCGTTCGGGCCTATTCCTATCGGGGATATCACCGGTATAAATCCGTTTTGATCGAGACTGTCTATCACATTCGGATCTATAGAGGTCACTTCACCAACAAGACCGAGGTCTATGATCTCATCAACACCTGTTTCAGGGGGTAGTTTCTTTACCAGCTTTTTTTTGGCTTTTATAAGTCCTCCGTCTTTGCCGCTCAGACCTATTGATCTGCCTCCGTGCTTACTTATCAGCGAGACTATTTCCTTATTGACGAGTCCACCCAGTACCATTTCGACTATATCCATAGTCTCCTGATCAGTGATTCTCTGCCCGTGGAGAAATTCAGGGGTTTTCCCCATTTTTTTCATGGTTTCAGATATCTTAGGCCCGCCTCCATGGACAATGACCGTACGGATACCTATGAAGTTCATCATGACTATATCTTGTGCGAAAAACTCCTTGAGGTCATTTTTAGTCTGGGCAGCTCCGCCGTATTTTATAACAAAGGTTTTGCCGTTAAATTTTCTTATATACGGCAAGGCATCAACAAGTATCTCGGCCTTTTTGATTATCTCTTTCATTGCATGTTCCTTTTCATGTTAATATCAAACGTCTTGAGGCAAATCAAAGCATGGAATGCAGACAATTTTTCCTTCTTTCAATCTCGCCCTCGGCTCCATCATTTTTTCGCTGCATGTTTCACATGTTATGCTGTGGTATATTTCTGCTTCAGGAGGAACTTTTCCCTTGTATTTTTTGACGGTCATTATCTCTTTCTCATCTGCGTCAAGTATATACTTGATTTTGGAAGCCTTTCTGTTATGGACAAATTTCATGATTCTTTGTGACCGATCGCCTTTTATGTATCTATCCCACATTTCTTTTTCTTCATCAGTTTCACCGGGTTTTTTCCAGTTAACAGA
>Ga0154444_1191_pt2 | contig 11786 bp, 14 predicted proteins | sample RifGroC2_FD_105637 | JGI IMG/M metagenome (GOLD analysis project Ga0154444, IMG submission 105637) | Nitrospirae bacterium GWC2_42_7
CTGCCACAGATTCCAACCAGATAGTAGCAGCATCTACCTCAGGCACATACGCGCATTGGAAGATCGGAAATGTGGATTTTAAGATGGGTCTTTATCTTCTTATCGGCGGTTTTGTCGGCGGGCTTGCAGGAGTACAGGGAATAAAGGTCCTTAAAGCAATGGGCAATGCTGATTTTGTCATAAAAATAACCTATGTGCTGATGCTCGGTATTGTAGGGACGTATATGTTTATCGAAAGCCTTATGAGCATGAGGAAAAAGAAGATCGAAGAAGCAAACACAGAGAAAGAAACAGCGCTCACAAGATTTCTTAAATCACTTCCTCTTCAGACCCATTTCGAAAAGTCAGGCGTAACTCACTCAATGCTCGTTCCAATAATTTTTGGAGGATTTGTCGGCATTCTGTCAGCTGTCATGGGAGTGGGCGGAGGTTTCCTCATGGTACCGGTAATGGTTTATATACTCAGGATGCCTATGCATGTAGTTGTAGGAACAAGTCTTTTCCAGATCCTGTTTAACTGCATTGAAGTCACATTCCTGCAGGCTTATACAAATCATACGGTAGATTTCATTCTCGCTGTGCTCCTTCTGCTTGGCTCAACTGTAGGTGCACAGGTCGGGACAGTCTTTGGGAGAAAACTGAAAGGCGAACAACTAAAGATCATTCTTGCATCAATCGTTCTTGTTGTTACCATCAAGATAGTCTTTGATCTTACTTTAACCCCTTCATTACTGTTGGGTCAGGGAGGAGGACATTAATATGAACAAAGTTCAGAAGTCTAAAGTCAGAAGCCAGAAGTCAAGAAATTATCATTTAATTAGTCTCCTGGTTTTTCTTGGAATGTTTATATTTTCCGGACAAGCATTAGCAGAGCTGACAGCAAAAGCAAATCACGACCATATCAGCATAGACTTTTTCTATCACGGCAGCACTGTCGGTGTTAGTGGTATATCTGATCCTGATGCTGATCTTATAATCAAGATAACCTCTCCTGATGGCCACCAGGCACTCAGGCAGAAAGGAAAGGTCGGCGGTATTCTATGGATGAACGTTGGTACGATTGATCTCGAGAATGTGCCGTCACTCTATTTTCTTACGAGCACAAAGAAAATAGACGATATCCTGAGTAAAGATGAGAGGGCTAAAGACATCGTCGGTTATGAGGCGCTTAAAGATCATGTTGAACTGGCCCCTGTGAAAAATGAAGATGAAAAAACAAGATGGTTCAATGAATTTGTTAAATATAGGGAACATTCAAAGCTTTATTCCATATCTTCCGGCAATATAACCTTTTCTCAGAAAGATGGCAAACAGAATTATTACACACTATTTCAATGGCCTTACCAGGCTGCACCCGGCGATTACCTTGTGACAGTCTATGCTGTTAAGAACAACAAGATCATCGAAAAAGCTGAGGCAAAAGTTCAAGTTGAGCAGACGGGTATTGTAAAGACCCTTGCCGGCATGGCCAAGAACAACGCTGCTGTTTACGGTATCCTGTCTATCCTTGCTGCGCTTGGTGCCGGTATCGGGGTCGGGTTAATATTCACAAAAGGCGGAGGTGCGCACTAATCATGTACGATACAATATTAGTAGGTTTTGACGAATCTTTATCAAGCAGGGCAGCCGTAATTGAAGCCTCTAACTGGACAAAAAAACATGGCGGAAAAGTGATACTTGTTCATGCTGTATTTTTTGATACGGAGGAGTTCGGAATTGCTCCAGAACAGCAGGAAAAACGTTTCAAGATCGGTGAAAAGGCCTGTATCCAGACAAAAGAAATGATCACTTCTGAATTCGGCATTGACGCACAATACCTGCTCTGTGAAGGTGAGCCGCCTGAAGTAATTATTGACATAGCCAATGGAAAAAAAGCGGATCTGATCGTTCTTGGCACTTACGGGAGAAAGGGCCTGAACCGGCTGCTGATGGGAAGCGTTACTTCAAATGTAATTGGTAAATCATTAATCGATGTGCTTGTTGTAAAAAAACAGTGCGATAAATGCACCGGAGAATATAAGTCGATACTTGTTCCTTTTGATGGTTCTGAATTCAGCAAGAAAGCTATTGATCGCGCATGTCAGTTATCAAAGCTCGACGGTAGCAGCATAACCGCCTTATACGTTATTCCCAGATACGAAGAGATGCTGGGGTTCTTCAAAACTGACTCAATAAAGAAAAGCCTGTATCAGGAGGCGGACAAAATTATCAATGGCGCAATAAGTCTTGCTTCAAGCCAGGGCATAACAATTCAAAAGGAGATAATTGAAGGCCACTCAGCAGATAAGATCATCGAAACCACTATAAAACTGCACAACGACCTGATAATTATCGGCAGTCATGGATATACCGGGATAGACAGGGCACTGATAGGGAGCACCACTGAAAGGGTCATCATAAATGCCACCTGCCCCATATTGGTCGTAAGGTGAATAAAATGAAAGGATATAGAAAAATTCTGATAGCGGTCAATGGTTCAAAAAACGTACTTACTGAAGGGCTGAAACTTGCCGGTGATGAGAGCTGCTGGGTAACTGTTGTGAAGGTCATACCACCCAATGAAGGTGAGCTCCATCTAACAGGCATTAAAGATATAGGGGATGTGCTGAACAGTAACGGAGAAAAGGAGACCTCTGAATTAAAAAAGATCGCAGAGACTGAGCGCTCGCTCATAAAAACAAGGCTTGAAGAAGGCAAAGTTCATGAAAAGATACTCGAGACAGCTGAAGAGGAAAAATGTGACCTGATAATCATGGGGTCCAAAAAGCGCAGTTGGTTAAGAAAAATATTTGGAGATAACACTGTTGAAAAGGTCATTGGACAGGCACCTTGTCCGGTACTGGTAGTAGACGTATAAGCCAGCTGTTTTCTTCCGCTCTTAAAAATGGAGCCCCGCAAACAAGCCAGTGGGGCTCCATTTTTTTTTCTTTAATGATATTATAGTCCTGTATGTTACTTAAGAAAAAAATATTCCTTAGTTTTTTCATCAGTTCGAGCATCATCGTGATTCTTGCTGCCATTGCTTATTCCAATTTTCTGGAAATCATGAAAGAAATCCGCTATCTCGAACTATCCGATACATTAAGAAGCAAGTCCCTCCAGTTAAGAAGGCATGAAAAGAATTTTTTTCTTTATGGCGATTTGAAGGAAATTGAAAACGTCCATATTTATATCAAAGAACTTAAGTTAATTCTCAGGGATGCTGAACATTTCTACGCTGGAAAGAATTATCTTAGTGACGCAGCCAAGACAGAAGATGCGGAAAAATTCAACGGTATATATGAGGAATATTCATCTTACATAGAAAAAAAGCAGACAAATCCTGAGAATAATAAGTCCGGTTACAATAGATCTGCTCTTTTTAGTCTTGCAGATCCGATCGAAGAATACGATCAAAGGTTTAATCGAATTGAAGTGCTGTTTTGGGATTTCCACAAAGAATTCGATAATCTTAAACCATCATATCAGAAGTACTCAGTTTTTTTTCATCTTATTGAATCAACAGCTCTGGAGCGTCCAGCCATAAATGCAGAGCTTCTAACAAATATTTTTGTCTTGAAGCAGGACAATCCTGCAATAAGGAGTCTTCAGAAACTGGATAATGAGATCAGCGCACTCAGAAAAAACGGCGAGGAGATCATAACCATCTCAAAAGAATTTGACAAATCAGCTCGAGAAAGAGTAGAAAAATACATAAATCTATCGCAGAAAGCAGCCTTGATATTTTTTCCGCTTTTCATCATCGTTGGGCTTGGCAGTCTATTCTTAATCAGTCATGGAGTTGTCAGACGCCTGAAGTCTTTAACAAAAGCTGTAGAAAAGACCGGAAAAGGTAATTTTATTTCACTGCCCCCTTACGGAGAACGCGATGAAGTCGGCATGCTGATATCAGCGTTTAATAAAATGGAAAATGATCTTATAGTCAGGGACGGAGAAATCATACATAAAAATGAAGAGCTTTTACAAAGCAAAAAACTCGCCTCTATTGGCACTCTCGCCTCCGGAGTTGCTCACGAACTGAATAATCCTCTCAATAATATTTATCTTGCCGCACAGGTGCTCTCCCGAGAAGTCAAGCAGGAAGGATACCCTGGAATAATAAAAGAAACCGTTCAGGACATATTCTCACAAACCTTAAGAGTTAAAAGAATTGTCGGCGATCTTCTTGAATTCTCAAGGGAAAAACCGCCGGAGCTTCAAAAGATCAATATAGTAAAAGTAATCAGTGATGTGCTTACCAGATTTATTGCCTCAGGTGAAATACTAAATACTAACCCGAATTTTGATGCGCCTGAAAGCATTGAAATGTTTGGGGATAAGCATCTGCTTGAACAGGTATTTATAAATCTTTTCAGCAATGCCGTTGAAGCGATGAACGGCACTGGTGAAATATCTATAAAAGCAACCGAGGTTGATTCCACTGTTTTGATAAAAGTTACTGACAGTGGAAAGGGAATCCCTCCTGACATCCTTCCAAGGATTTTTGATCCCTTTTTTACCTCAAAGGAAAAGGGCACAGGACTTGGACTCTCAATAGTCTATAGTATAATAGAAAAACATAAAGGCAGGATCGAGGTAGAAAGCATGCCTGACAAAGGCACTGTCTTTACAATAACATTACCCCGTTAGAAAGATAAGAGTATCATGAATGGGAATAATTCTGGTTTTGAATAACTGCAAGGAAAGTTCAAGACTATCTAACGGGGCGGACCGGAGAAACAATGAGTTTTAAAATTCTGATAGCAGAAGACGAGGAAATATCTTTAAAACATTTAAGTTATGCCCTTGAAAAAGAGGGGTACAAAGTCACTGCGACAAAAAATGGCCTTGCAGCTCTAGAGAAGATCAGGAAAGAAACATTCGATATCCTGCTTGCTGATATAAAGATGCCTGGCATGGACGGACTGGCTTTGCTTTCTGAAGTTAAAGAAAACTACCCTAACATCGAAGTAATAATAGTTACAGGATTTGGCAGTATTGAATCTGCTGTTGAAGCTATGAAAAAAGGCGCTTCCGAGTACGTAACAAAACCATTCAACCTCGATGAGCTGAATCTGAAAATCAAAAAGATACAGGAAAAAAAAAGATTAGAGAATGAAAATATAGCGCTTAAAGTCTCCCTCGGGCTTAACAAAGACCAGCCCTTTATCGCAAAAAGCAGAATGATGAAAAGGGTGATAGATATAATAAACGGCATAACCAACTCTGATTGCAATGTCCTGATAACCGGAGAAAGCGGGGTCGGTAAAGGTCTCGTTGCAAAGCTCATTCATTATTCCGGGATGAGAAAAGACAAGCCTTTCCTAGCAATAAATTGCGCAATTTTTACAGAGGAGCTTTTGGCGAGCGAATTGTTCGGCCACGAGAGAGGGGCTTTTACAGGCGCAATATCATCAAAACAGGGACTACTCGAAATAGCAAACAACGGCACTCTATTTCTTGATGAGATCGCCGAGATGCCACCTAACCTGCAGGCCAAATTATTAAAAGTCATAGAAGACAAGGAATTTATCAGGGTAGGAGGCACGAGATCAATAAAAGTTGATGTCAGGTTCATAGCAGCCACGAACCAGAATATAAACACAATGATATCCAATGGCAAGTTCAGAGAGGACCTGTATTACAGGCTCAACGTAATGGATATATATATTGCTCCTTTACGGGAAAGAAAAGATGATATCCTTCCTTTATGCAAATTCTTTCTTGAGAAACATGCTAAAAAAGAGAACAAAAAGATCGAAGCGTTCAGTAAAGAATCGCTCGAAATAATAATGTCATATGGATTTCCGGGCAATGTCAGGGAACTCGAAAATATAATAGAACGCGCAGTAATTCTGGAAAAAACCAATCTTGTAACTCCCGAGTGTCTTCCCCAAAGCATAAAAATGTTCCACGTCGAAACCATCGACCCTAACAGGATCAAGACAATTGATGAACTCAATAAAGAGTATGCCGAAAAGATACTTGACTATGTTGATGACAACAGATCAAAGGCTGCTGAAGTCCTCGGTATCTCAAGGACCAGCCTCTGGCGAATATTGAAGAAGTAGCCTCTGCAAGACTTCCCTTTTTTAATACTAAAACATACCTTCGTTTTATTTTTTAGTTTCCCTTTTTTGTGGTTTGATTCCCCATCTTAGGTTAAGAGGGGGTTAGGGGGCGTTACTTTAAAGACTGCTTTTCTACCATTGTACATTCAGGGCTACTATCCTTACCACTTCCATAAGATGATTATGAAAATTCCTGTATTTTGGAGTAACTCCCCCGGCCCCTCTTAACCTAAGAGGGGAGTTAAGGCAATCGGTACCGTTCACCTCAGTTTCAATCTGAAACACTTTTATTGGTCCTGTCATCGTTGTTTTCCTTTAAATCCAATTAGTTACAGCTTGGCACAACACTTGATACTAACATGTTAAAAGTACAAGAGGAGGCTGTAAAAATGAAAGAAAAGCTCTTATTCGTAACAAAAGGAGGTGACAACCTGGAAGAGGGATTTTCTTACGCAATAGATCTCGCAAAGACACTCGATGCAGGGATCGTGATCCTGATGATATTTGAAAAGCAGATGAACAGCGACTTCGAAGATTCTATGGCAGCTGCTGCATTTGCAGAGGCCGGAGAGTTCAGAACAGCCCAGGAGATCCTGCATGAACAAGAGAAAGAAACAACCAGGATTGCGGAAAAGGCATTCAGGGAATTATCCGAAAAATACAAGGAGATCTCGAAAGATCTCACTTATCATATAGCCTTTTCCGATATTCATTCATCTATAAAAGATTTTCTAAAGAACATGTCCAGCGTTGATATGGTCCTTATAAGTCCCAGCCTGACAGTTAATAAAGGCGTTATAGACGTAAAAAAATTACTTAAAAATATTTCTAAACCTATCGTTACCATTTCAAGGCCTGAACAGGCCAGTGCGTAACGATACAAAAAAAGGAGAAACAGATGAAAACGTTAAGCAGATTGATGAAGAGTTTTGAAAATGCGATGGCTGCAACAGCCTTTGCAGAAGAAGGAGAATTCGAAACAGCAAGAGAGATCATGAACGAAGGCAATCGCCAGGGAGAAAGAATAAGCGGAAGAGTAGACAGTAAAAGAACAAAACCGACTCTTCGTGCCAGAGGAGGCAAATAATCATGGCAGCCACTTACACCAAAAAGAAACCGGTCGGCATGATGGTGCTGACCGGCATCATCTCAATTGCGCTATATGCAGCGCTGCTACTGAAACAGGACTATATTAATGCCACCTTTGCACACGGCGGTTTATACGCCTTTCTGCCTATTCTTACAGCATTTGTGTTTTCAATTTTTCACGGTTCTTTCACAAGCAATTTTTGGACAGTGATAGGGATAGAAGCATCGAAAAAGAAGAAGGAGGTAAAATAATATGCACGATATAGCAGCCCAGGCAACTAATTTTATCGACCTCAACATTATTACCATACTTTATCTTTTGTTCGTCGGATTTGTCGGCGGACTGGTAAGCGGTTTTATCGGTTCAGGCGGCGCCTTTGTAATGACCCCTGCCATGATGAGTCTTGGCGTCCCGGGTCTTGTAGCTGTTGCAAGCAACATGTGCCATAAATTTCCAAAGGCGCTTGTTGGAGCGCTTAAACGCGCAAAGTATGGCCAGGTAGACTGGAAAATCGGCCTGGTTATCGGTGTCTCTGCCGAAGCTGGGGTTTTGTACGGCGCACATATACAGGAAGGCATTAAAAAGAGTTTCGGCGAGGCCGGCTCAAATCTGTATGTCAGCGTTGCCTTTGTCGTTATTCTCGCCATTGTCGGCGGTTTTGTCCTGAGAGATGCAATTAAGACTTATAGATCAGGGACTACAAATGATGAAGAAAAGGTCACAAAGATTGCAAAGTGGGTGCAGTCTGTAAATATTCCCTATACAATGGTCTATTTTAAGAGCCTGAATGCAAGGGTATCTGTGCTTTTTACAATTCCAATAGGGTTTGCAACCGGAATGCTCGCTGCAACCATTGCAGTTGGAGGTTTTATTGGTGTCCCGGCAATGATATATGTGCTCGGAGCACCAAGCCTGATGGCTTCTGCATCAGAGCTTGTTATAGCCTTTGTTATGGGTATGGGCGGCTCTTTCAAATATGCACTTCACGGTCTTGTTGACATTCGCCTTGCCATGATTATTCTTTGCGGTTCTCTTTTCGGCATCCAGCTTGGAGCAATAGGAACAACATATGTCAAAGGGTATGTTATAAAACTCGTTATGGGAACAATTATGGTAATAGTACTGTTCAGCCGTGCCTTGATGGTCCCTGTGTATCTCTCTCAACTGAATCTGATCCAACCCCTTAATGAGATGACAGTAAAAGTACTTAAGAACACCAGTTTCGCTATTATGATGATAGCTCTCCTGGTTGGGGCCTTCATAGTGCTGACATCAATCTGGAAGGGACGCCGTACGGAACAACAACAGCTGGCTGCTGAAAAAGCAGTAGCTCATGGTAAAATATAAACATGGCAAAGTTCGGAAAGGGAGGACATAAGAAAATGCTTGTTGCAATCGACGGCTCAGAATCAGGTATTCATGCATTAAAGGAATCCTTTAAGCTGGCAGCAAATGAAAAAAGCTGGATAACAGTAGTTTCTGTTGTCCCCCCCTACGAAGGAGATCTGGATACAACGGCTATTGGAAATATCCAGCATGCCTTAAGACATCCTTGTGAAAAGGCCCTTGCTGATGCAATCGACCTTGCAAAAGCTGAAAGGGCCTCGATCAAGACAGTATGCGAAGAAGGCGTGCCGCATGAACGAATTATAGACCTTGCAGAAGCAGAAAACTGCGAACTGATAGTAATGGGCAGAAGTGGACTCAGCAAGATCAAAAGAGCATTGATCGGCAGTGTTTCTTCGAGGGTCATAGGATTCAGCCAGAGAGATGTCCTTATTATTCCGCTCGGCGCCGCTGTTGCCTGGACAAACATACTGCTTGCAGTTGACGGTTCGAAATACAGCAAAATTGCGGCTGAAAGGGCCATGGATTTTGCCATGGCATACGGCGGGAACTTAAAGATCATATCAGTTGTTGATGTACCGCCGGAATTTTACGGTGAAGCCCCTGATGCTGTTGAAGACCTGATCAAAAAAGCAAGAGGGTATGCAGACGAAACAGCCAAACAGGCAGGATCAAAGGGCATAAAGGCAGAGGCCTTTGTGAGGGAAGGAGAGACCTCAGAAGTCATCATCAACTTTGCAAAGGAACAGAAGGCAGACACTATAATAATCGGTTCTCATGGAAGAACAGGGCTCAAGAGACTTCTTATGGGCAGTGTTGCCGAGAAGGTAATCGGCCTCTCATCCTGTCCGGTACTTGTAGTAAAGGGATAGGAGCAGTTATTATTTTATGTGACAAAACAATTAAGTCTTCTTCGTAAATTTTCTGTTCCTCTTCTCTCTGGCGTTGCATTAGCCCCGATCCGGGCCAATTACAATCCTGAGAGCTGCCATAATTTTCTCCATGCCCCTTTTCCCTGCGCTACAAACTTTCACTTTCTGACAAATAACATATTTATGGTCTTCTTCTTTGAGATTATTTAAGCAGAGGCAACCCAAAACTTACTGACGGTCAGATCTGCTCTTGTCAAACTTCTATCCAATCATTTCATCTGCTCGAAGGAAATAAATAAGCTTTATATATTGATAGTTGTCTTAAGATTGTCTATTATTACAATATGGCCGATACCCGGAATAGCGGTTCGGAATGCCGATAATGATAATATAGTTGAACGGAGGATTTATGAAAGCAAAGGATTTGATGATACCGCTTCAGGAATACCTTAAGCCTGATACAACTCTCAGGGAAGCAGCAAATCTTCTCAGAACTGCAAAAAGAAACGAAGAGAGAATTGGCGTTAAAGGGCTTCCGGTACTTGATACGAATGGTGAAATGGTCGGGTTCATTTCAATGGGAGATATCCTTAATGCTGTTTTTCCTTCCTATATGTCTCTTATGAACCTCGGGGATTTCACGTGGGACGGAATGGTTGAAGATATGGCAAAAAAAGCAGGGAACAAGAAGGTCTCTGAGGTGATGACAACAAAAGTAATAAGCGTACCTGAAGAAGCTCCTTTAATGGAATGTGTTGATCATATGCTCAAAAATAATGTAAAAAGACTGCCAGTTATCAGTAAAGACAGCAAAGTCACCGGGATTCTCTATGAAAGAGATGTGTTCTTTGCGATTACAAAGTCTATGCTGAATGAAAATACCGGGGGGATTAAATGACACACGAGACTGCGACAGCTGCGCAGCCCTTTGTAATGGACACGGCATTCTGGACGGCAACAGTCATTTTTTTGATAGCTTATGCCGTGATCATATCAGAAAAAATACATAAGACGGTCATTGCAATATTTGGGGCCGGGCTGATGCTTGTTCTAAAGATACTCGAACAGCATGAAGCATTTCATCTCGAAGAATTCGGAATTGACTGGAATGTTATCTTTCTCCTTATTTCAATGATGGTGATAATCAATCTTATGAGACCAACCGGTGTGTTTGAATATATTGCTATCAAGAGCGCAAAATTAGGGAAAGGTGAACCCTTCAGGATCATGGCTATTTTTGCTATTGTTACTGCTGTCCTCAGCGCTTTGCTTGATAACGTTACAACCGTTTTGCTGATCACTCCTGTAACATTGCTTATTGCAGATGCCCTTGATGTTGACCCGATCCCCTATCTGATCTCCTGCGCCTTAGCGTCGAATATAGGCGGAACAGCTACTTTGATCGGTGACCCCCCGAATATTATGATCGCATCAAAGGCACAGTTGAATTTTATGGATTTTATATATCATCTCGCTCCAATAGTTATAGTAATGATGGTCGTATATATTTTTATAATTAAGCTTATCTGGGGCAAAAAGCTTAAGACAAGGGACGACTTAAAGCAGAGAATAATGTCAATGAATGAGAATGAGGCGATAAAAGACCCTCTTATGCTTAAGAAATCTCTTTTTGTACTTACACTGGTTCTAACCGGTTTTGTCTTCCACGGAATGCTCCATTTCCAGCCTGCAACAGTAGCTCTTTTTGGTGCCGGGCTGCTGCTTCTGCTTTCAAATACGCATGAGCCTCACCATGTGCTTGCAGAAGTTGAATGGCCGACGATATTCTTTTTCATGGGGCTTTTCATTATTGTTGGTGGTGTTGTAAAAGTCGGTCTGATCAAATGGATGTCATTGCAGATACTTGATCTGACGCAGGGGAACATGTTTGCGACCTCTATGGTTATCATGTGGTTTTCTGCCTTTGCCTCTGCAATCGTTGACAATATTCCCTATGTAGCTACAATGAACCCGTTGATCGTCGATATGGCAAGACAGCTTTGGCCTGATCTTTCCGGAACAAAACTCCTTCATCACGTTGACCTGATGCCTGTATGGTGGTCACTTGCCCTTGGAGCATGCCTAGGAGGGAACGGCTCTGCAATCGGGGCATCGGCAAATGTCATTGTGGTAGGTATGTCAGAGAAGGCCGGCAAAAAGATATCTTTTATGAAATTCATGGCATATGGAATGCCGATCATGATCCTTACGGTTGTTATATCAACTGTATATGTCTGGCTCAGATATTATGTGTTAAAAATATAATTAATTTGCACCCCCCTTCCCTCTCTTAAAGTTGAGGGGCGAAGGGATTATAATAAGTACTGAATATTGATAGTATATTACCCCGATTTTATCGGGTTAAATTTAGGTGGAGACTGTCAGAAAGGAAGAGATGTTTGAAGTAGAAGTAAAGTCGGGTATGCC
>Ga0154444_1204_pt4 | contig 11597 bp, 17 predicted proteins | sample RifGroC2_FD_105637 | JGI IMG/M metagenome (GOLD analysis project Ga0154444, IMG submission 105637) | Nitrospirae bacterium GWC2_42_7
TTCTTTTTGTGATGCTTGGAATCGCATGCTTTTCACCATGGGGAATTGCAGAAAGCAGCAGCCTGAACGAAATAACCAGGGCTTTTATTTTTATGCTGCTTAAACTGGGCGTTGTGGGTATAGGTCTTGTATTGATAGAAACAGGTCTGGCAAAGATGAGGCTCTTCAGATTAACCGAGTTCCTGGGAGCTGCTTTTTTGCTGGCCACCCTCGGAATGCTGGCTTATTTTATTCTTGATTGAAATGAATATACAGATAGCATCACATATCAATGGTTTTCTTTCGGCATTCGTGCTGCTGACCGCTTTTGCTATGCTTGCTCAAAGAAGGGTCTATGGCCTTATACATCTTTTTACATGGCAGGGGCTGTTCCTTTCTATCAACACTGCTTTAGTCGGCTATGTTGCGGGCAAACACCATCTCTACATATCATCGCTTTTGACCCTGTCGTTGAAGGTTGTACTTCTTCCATATATTTTGCATGTCCTTATAGTTCGGCTGAAGATCAAGAAGGAAGTAGAGACGGTCATGAATGTCCCATTGACTATGCTTATCGGTATAGCTCTCGTGATATTCTCTTACCATCTGACAGCTCCTGTGCGTGAACTTTCGACCCTGATAACACGGTCGACGCTGGCGATCGCACTTGCAACAGTATTGATCGGGCTTCTTATGATGATAACGAGGAGACATGCTGTCACTCAGATCATAGGTTTCCTGGCGATGGAGAACGGCCTTTTCCTTGCTGCAACAAGCGCAACATACGGGATGCCTCTGGTAGTGGAGCTGGGAGTAGCGCTCGACATTTTGATCGCGGCATTTATTTTCGGGATCTTCTTTTTCCATATCCATACAACCTTTGACAGCCTTGATGTTGAGAAAATGGCGAGACTGAAGGAAGGGGACTGACAGTGATAATTCTTATTTTGCTTGGCGTCCCTCTTTTTGCAGCAGCAGCGCTGGCATTTGTCGGCGACAGGAAGCTTGCCCCTGAGATAAATATCCTGGGATCTGCGGCGACTTTTATTGCGGGTATCGGGCTCGCATTGCAGGTTTACGAACATGGGCCGTTTATGGCAGGAGGGAAATTCTTTTTTGTTGACGCCTTTAATGTTTATCTTGCTGTCCTGACCTCATTTGTATCAATGACTACCGCAATTTTCAGCCGGAGATACATGCGGAGGGAAAGGGAACACGGAAGAGTAGGGCATATCGGTATGCGTTTCTACCATGCCATGTTCCAGGTCTTCATTTTTGCAATGCTTCTCTGTCTTTTAACGAACAATATCGGCATATTGTGGATAGCCATGGAACTGGCAACATTATCTACTGTCCTGCTGGTCTCTCTATACCGGACACCTACTGCTATCGAAGCTGCATGGAAATATTTTATCCTCTGCGGCGTAGGTATTGCGCAGGCGCTCTTTGGAACAGTCCTTCTTTATTTTGCGGCTGAAAAAGTTCTGGGTGAAGGAGGAGATGCTCTGCTCTGGACAAATCTCAGCCAGGTCAGCGACAAGCTTGAGCCGACAGTCCTTACTCTGGCTTTTGTCTTTCTAATGGTAGGGTATGGAACTAAGGTAGGGCTTGTGCCGCTGCACAACTGGCTGCCTGATGCTCACAGCGAAGGGCCTACTCCGATCTCAGCCGTACTTTCAGGTCTGCTGCTGAATGTTGCTCTGTATGCCCTTGTGAGATGCAAAGTCCTTGTTGACGGCTCTACACATACTCATCAGGCAGGGAATATCATGATGGGGTTTGGTCTTCTATCGATACTTGTAGCGGCTTTTTCTCTCCTAAGACAGAAGGATATTAAGCGCATGTTTTCATATTCATCAATTGAGCATATGGGAATAGCAACTTTTGCATTCGGCCTCGGTGGTCCCATAGCCACATTTGGAGCCCTGCTTCATATGCTTGTTCACAGCCTTGCAAAGTCTGCCATTTTCTTTACTGTAGGACATGCATCTCAGATGCACAGGACACAGGATATGGACAAGATAAAAGGACTTTTTAATGGAAAGCCGCTTGTAGGATGGGGAATGATGTTCGGAGTAATGGCGATAGCGGGTATGCCGCCTTTCGGCATATTTACCAGTGAGTTCCTTATTCTGACTGCGACAACAAAGGACGCGCCTTTTTTGACCCCATTTCTGCTTCTGGGATTTGTTGTGGCTTTCGCAGCGCTTTTCAGAAGGGTCCAGCCAATGGTATCAGGGGCAGTGCCTTCATATCAGCGCCAGATCAAAGTCGCTCATCTGCCTGTATTTCTTCATATGGCGCTTGTCCTGATGCTTGGGATCTATATGCCTGATTTTCTTAACAGATGGTTTCATACTGCGGTGGAGTTGTTAAAATGAGTATGCTCGTCGATGCTTTAACCTCAGCGCTTAGAACTGATGTCATATTTGACAAAGTTCAGTACCCATCTTCGGTGATATGCTGTACTGTGCCTCAGGAAAAGTTTTCAGAAGCTGCGAAGGTATTGAAAATGGCTTATGCTCTTCTTGCAGCAGAGTGGGCCAGTGACGAGACTCTTTTTGGGAGAGGGTTCAGTGTATTTGCATGCTACCGCTGGGGCAAGGAATACCTGATCGTGAGGGCTGAACTCTCAGCGGATAATCCGGAGTTTCCAACTCTTACAAAAAGATATTTGCCGGCCTACAGGTTTGAACGGCAGATACAGAGCCTTATGGGCATTAAACCAGAAGGCCATCCTGATATGAGACCATGGATAAAATTTGAAGACTGGCCTCAGGATGTTTTTCCTCTGAGAAAAACTTTTGATGCATCAAAACCTATGCTAAGGGTCAAAGGTGAATACCAATGGGCCAGGGCTGACGGCGAAGGGGTTTATGAGATACCGGTCGGGCCTGTTCATGCCGGGATAATAGAACCGGGACATTTCAGATTTCAGGCAGTAGGTGAAATGGTCGTGAACCTTGAAGAAAGGCTTGGTTATGTGCATAAGGGAATAGAAAAAAAGTTCGAATCTCTCTCGTGGAATGAAGGGGTCAGGCTTGCAGGACGTGTATCAGGAGATACAACTGTTGCTCACAGCATTGCTTATTCAATTGCTGTTGAGTCCATGACCGGATGCATTCTGTCTGAAAGAGCACATTGGCTGCGTGCTCTTTTTCTTGAGAGGGAGCGCCTCGCAAACCATCTCGGAGATATAGGGGCTATTTGTAATGATGCTGCATTTGCTTTTATGCTCTACCAACTTTCCAGGCTTCGTGAACTTCTGCTTCGGACAAACCATAAGCTCTTTGGCCACAGGTTTATTATGGACAGAGTTGTCCCCGGCGGAGTAACAGTTGATTTGGACGATCAGGGTAAAAAAGATATCCTGTCTGAACTGGACATAGTCTCCAGAGATTTTGAAAAACTTATTGTGATCTATGACGAAACCCCGTCTCTCGAAGACAGGGTGATAGATACAGGGATATTGAAACCTAAAAGAGCGCGCGAACTTTGTGTTGTCGGGATCGTTGCCCGCGCCAGCGGAATGAACCTTGACTGCCGGTTATTCAATCCATTTCCACCATATGACCAACATGACCGCCTTGAACTTGCGGTGCCTGTTAAGGTCACGGGTGATGTCAATGCAAGGGTCTGGATTAGGATTGAGGAGATAAGGGAATCTATCCGTCTTATCCGCTATATACTCGAGAATATTCCTGGTGGCCCGATATCAACAGATATGAGAATGCCGGAACCTGATTCAGCAGGCTTTTCAGCTGTTGAAGGCTGGCGCGGCGAAATAATATACTGGCTGCAGGCAGGACCAAAAGGGGAGATAAACAGGTGCATGGTCAGGGACCCTTCCAGTGTGAACTGGCTTGGGCTTGAACGGGCAATAACAGGGAATATCGTTCCTGATTTTCCTTTATGCAATAAGAGCTTTAATCAATCATATTCAGGACACGACCTATGATACGGATACTTCGTCAGATATTCAGGACCGGTATTGTTACTGAACCTCTTCCTGCTTCTGCAGAGGATGAGATCAAATTGGTTGGCACAAAGCTCGAGGAGACGATCAGAAAACGCTTTAGCCGAAGCCTGACAATAAGGCAGGTTGATGCGGGTTCATGCAATGGCTGTGAACTTGAGATACATGCCATAAACAACGCTTATTACAACTGCGAAAGGTTCGGTATACATTTTACGGCCTCACCGAGATTTGCAGATATGCTGCTGGTCACAGGCCCTGTGACACATAACATGGAAATAGCGCTCCGCAGAACGTATAACGCAACACCGCCTCCAAAACTTGTTGTTGCAGTAGGAGATTGTGGATGCAACGGCGGCATTTTCGGGGAAAGCTATGCATCTCTTGGCGGAATAGATAAAGTTATTCCTGTAAACATAGTTATTCCAGGTTGTCCTCCGACACCCATTGCATTACTGAACGGAATACTGAAAGCTGTGAGTTAGTTCCCCCAATTTTTTAAAGTAACGCCCCCGTCCTGTCGGCCACCCCCTCCTTAACCAAGACTAACAAACCACCCCCTCCCTTCGGGATACCCCTCCTTAACCAAGGCTGACAAACCACCCCCTCCCTTCGGGATACCCCTCCTTAACCAAGGCTGACAAACCACCCCCTCCCTTCGGGATACCCCTCCTTAACCAAGGAGGGGAGTTATAAGTTGATGCAAAAAAGCTCCCCGCCTATTTTAGGAGGGGTGGCCGAAGGCCGGGGTGGTAAGTGGTATTTTGCATCCAACTTCGCTTTTCTGTGTGAGGAGTATTTTCTTCTTTACAAGTATCCCCTCATTTTTCTATTATGAAAGCGGATCACAAAAACACACATTTATAAATAGTAGGGGCGAACGGCGTTCGCCCAGGTATTATCAGTTTCTGGATTTAAGCCATAATGGCAATGGGTAGAAAACAAATGAGGGTTTTCCATCAACTAAGCCCACGCATATGTTTATGTGCGGACACCGGCGGTAGCCTGTGAAAAATCAGGACTAAGGGAAATAGACTGAAGGCTGAAGGCGAGAAAGGTTTTAGAATACTTCAGCCTTCAGCCTAAATACCTGATCCAAGGATTATTGACTGGATTAAAGCTTTCAGCTATAGTTCTGTAACTAGCTAATAACTTGTTCTGAGTCAAAATGAAAAAATATAAAATAATAATGATGAGTGCATTTACTCTCGCAATTCCGCTTGTCATATTTGCAGAGGATAAGTCTGGCTGGCGCGTACCTACCAAGGCAGAATTATCCGATGTTTCAGGCTTGCGAAAAGACAGCCCGACTTTATATTCAATCGCAAAAGCTGACTTTGACGGCGACGGCAAAGAAGACGAAGCAAGTCTATTAATCAATGACAAAGAAAACAAGATGGGATTGTTTGTAAAACTTACCAGTCGCAAAGAATCAGGCTCTCTACTGCTTGAAGCAATGGACAGCAAGACAATAATTGAAGTAATGGGAATTGATGTTGTTAAGCCAGGCAAATACAAAACTGCCTGCGGCAAAGGATATTGGGACTGCAAAAATGGTGAGCCAGAATTATTGGAACTAAAATACCCTGTAATTGATTTTTTCAGATTTGAAAGCGCCAATTCTTACTTCATATGGGACAAGAAGAAAAAGAAATTTAACAGAATATGGATGAGCGACTAAGGCAGCTCAGAACAAGGCACTCCACTGGACGCGGGATTAAACTGTGATGTTTTTTTAATTAATCCCTATTACCCGCGCCAGTGAGTTAGGTCTCTATGCTTTTTAACAATAGATAAATGATTAATATAAAAGAATTCGAGATCGCATGCCTGAAAACAGGCGAGATTTTAGATTTGTTGCCAGTTTTTACAACGACATTGAAGCCAAAACTGTTTCAGAGTATGGACTTAAAGCAGAAAAGATATTAGAAGGAAAGGTCTGGTTGCAAAATAATACTGAGCATAACAAAAACGTCTACACCGACGCGGAATAATGCTGGTTTGATTTCTGCAAAGGTCTTTGCCCGCGCGGGTGACGCATGGCGCTGTACAATAAATAAATGAGACATATGGGCAAGACTAAAAGTCATTGAGTAAGTTAATAATGAAAAAAATTTTAAGGCAATTTGTTGGTATTATTGTCATAGGGCCGTTCCTATTGAGTATAAAATTCCTGTCCCTTTTTATGACCAGAGAGAAGGCAGTTGCAACTATTAGCCCTCTTCTTATCAAATCTGCAAAAATGTTTGTGAGAATTCTCGTGCCAAATGTAAAAAATGCCGCTGAGTTTGATAAATTGAAAGACACGATAAATAAAAGAGCCCGAAGGTTATGGCTTTTTTATGATATTACAATTGCAGTGAAAAATGATAACCTCTTGAAACTGCATGTTGCAAACTGTCCCTTTGCTGAAATGGCAGTAAGGCTTGGATATGCCGACATCGGACCGGTTATGTGTCAGTGTGACTGGGAAGTTGCGAAAGACAACCTTGATAAATGGGACTTTGACCGGAAGCATCAAATCGGAACTGGCGACAGGTTTTGTGATCATACATATAAAAGGAAAGAATTAAAAGCATAAAAGACCGCTCAACAAGACGGTATATGTCGGGGCCGGGCTTTGCTATTATAAAACGTGATGTGATCACGCTGAGTCTTGCAGCCGGCAAGATAATATGCAGATCAAATTATCAGGACAAGGGAATAGGGCAGGATGTCAGCCTTGATACCAGACAGATCAATTTCAAATTATAAAAGACTGTCGATTCTTGTCTAGCCGTTCCAACGGTGAGAAATGTTGTCGACAATCTTTGCGAGTGAAGAAGAACTGCGGATTAGAGTATAATATGGCATGGTAGATTGGAATCGCTTTAGTCCAAGAGACTTCGAATATGATTTCGAAAAAGACAAGCTTAATGCTCACCGAATAAGTTTTGAAGAAGCTGTTGAGTGTTTTTTTTCGGATTTTGAAGTTAGAAGAAACAAAACATTCAAAGACCGTTATCAACTTCATGGCAAGACAATTGGAGGAAGAAAATTAAAAATAATTTTTCAACTTAAACCGGACAGTATTGTCCGGATAATAACAGGATGGGAAATATGAAAACAAGACGAAAAGTAATGATCGAAGAAGAAATTGATTGCAAGGTAATCGCTCAGGCAGAAGATAAAACTGCATGGGAAAGGCCCGTAAAGGTAAGCCAGTCAAAGTTAACTTCTATATCACTCCCTGCAACGTTAGCTGCAAGGGCCGCTTTTTTTGCCCGGTTGCATCGAGAGAGCAAATTGGAGAATTGGCTTAAACGCATCATTCAAGAGCGATTAGATATCGAAGAAGCAGCTTTTGCTGGTTACAAAAAAGATATACTCACAAAGAGCAGCCGATAAAAACAAAGAGTGTCGGGGCCGGGCTTTGCTATTATAAAACGTGATGTGATCACGCTGGGCCTTGCAGCCGACAAGATAACATGCAGATCTAATTATCAGAACAAGGGAATAGGGCAGGAGGTCAGCTTTGATACCAGACAGATCAATTTCAAATTATAAGCGGTGCCCCTACCATCAGTTCCTAATGCAGTAATGGCGCAATACGAACTATCGTGCCCCTTGTGCTTCAATTAACGAATTGACAAAACTGGCCAATGGGCTTACAATGTAGGTACATTATGAAAGGATGGTGAATGTTATGAAAGCCCATTTGATTCGCGTTGGGAATTCACGAGGTATAAGGCTGCCAAAGCCTCTTATCTTACAGGCCGGACTGACCGATGAAGTAGAACTTCACATAAGAGATGGCGCAATAGTTATAGAGAATGCATCTTCGCCTCGTAAAGACTGGGCTAAAGCAGCCAAAGCAATGCATGATCGAGCTGAGGATGTATTGCTTATGCCATCAAATCCTACCCGTTTTGACGAAAAGGATTGGACGTGGTAGTGTCTGATACAGTGCACCGTGGTGATGTATTCCTTATCGCGCTAGATCCTGCCCGTGGCGAGGAAATACGAAAAACACGTCCTTGCATCGTGGTTTCTCCAGACGAACTCAACGCATATATGCATACCTACATCGTCGCGCCCCTCACATCAGGAAGTCACCAATATCCTTTTCGTATCTCATGCCGGTTTCAAGGTCGTGCCGGCCATATCGTTCTGGATCAGATTCGCACGGTCGATCGTGAGCGTATGGTTAAGAAACTCGGGAAACTATCTTCGACTACACTTGAACATGTTTTGGCAATTTTGCAGGAGATGTTCACGCCATGACCCTTCATGAAAAGGAGACAGCAATGGCAACGGTTAAAGAAATAGAAAAAGCCATCGAGTCACTGCCCGAAGAGGAGTATAAACAACTGAGACAATGGTTCTCCGAAAAAGATTGGCACAAATGGGACCAGCAAATCGAAGCAGATTCTAAGTCCGGTAAATTGGATTTTTTACTGCACGAAGCACTTGAGGCAAAATCAAAAAATAAACTCAGGAATCTTTAATTGCACCGTACGACGGAGCGCTTCTGGAAATGTTTTGATTACCTGCCCGCTTTTGTTCAGATTTATCCAGTTCTTTGTCACAATAATTAATTTGACAAGTAATTATTACATCTTTACAATGTAAATATATGGGTCATATCAGATTTGACTGGGACAAAGACAAGAACATCGCAAACCAAAAGAAGCACGGGATCTCTTTTGAAGAGGCCCAGACTGTTTTTGTCGATGAAAATGCCTTGATGATTCATGATCCGGACCATTCCAGAGACGAAGATCGCTTCATTCTTCTTGGATTAAGCGCCTCTATCCGTCTGATGGTTGTTTGCCATTGTTATCGGGAAAACGATGATGTTATTCGAATCATTTCCGCTCGAAAAGCAACTCGTATAGAACAAAAACGTTATTGGAAGAGGTGAATATTATGAGAAAAGAATACGATTTTTCTAAGGCGACCAAAAACCCCTATGCCAGCAGGCTCAAGCGCCAAGTAACTCTCCGGATGGATGAAGGCACTATCAGCTACTTTAAGACTATAGCACATGAAAGCGGAGTCCCTTATCAGACACTAATTAATCTTTACCTGAGAGATTGTGCTTCGTCACACAAGAAACTGGCCCTTCACTGGAAAACCGCATAAATTTCTCTTTTTAAGCGGTCTGTCAAAATAAAAAAACCCCTGAAGGTAAATTTACCTTCAGGGGTTTTTTATTTTATAAAGCTTCAGACAGCCCTGGTTTACGCTGCTGAGAGAACCTTAAGCGCTGCAAGTCTCGTCGGATGTTTTAGTTTTCTCAAAGCTTTTGCCTCTATCTGACGGACTCTTTCCCTTGTAAGTGCAAGATGTTTTCCGACTTCTTCAAGGGTATGGTCCCTGTCGACACCTATCCCGAACCTGAGTCTTATTACAGTTTCTTCTTTTGGTGTCAGAGTCTTAAGAAGCATTATCATTTGGTTCGAAGTATCACTTTTTTCAGCATCAGCATATGGTGAGGCGATATTATCGTCACTGATAAAATCCTCAAGTTTTGAATCCTCATCTCCCACAGGTGTCTGGAGGGCTATAGGATCCTGTATGGCCCTGAATACTTCTTCAACCTTTCTCGGCGGTACATCTAATTTTGCGGCAATTTCCTCGTTGGTCGGCTCTTTCCCTAACTGTTGAGTCAACTCCCTGTAAGCTTTGGTGACTCTGTTATAGAATTCCATCATATGAACAGGGACTCTTATGGTCTTTGTCTGGTCTATGAGCGCGCGTGTTATTGCCTGCCTTATCCACCAGGTTGCGTATGTGCTGAACTTAAAACCTTTCTCATATTTGAATTTGTCCACAGCCTTCATAAGCCCGATATTACCTTCCTGAATTAGGTCAAGCAAAGAAAGACCTTTTCCTGTGTAATTCTTGGCTATGTTGACCACCAATCGAAGGTTTCGCGTAACCAGTTCACTTTTAGCATCAGAATAGAGAGCTTTTGCCTTTATGATCCTTTCCCATTTTATCATCAGATCTTCAATCTTTACTCCGACTTCAGCTTCAGTATTTGTGTAAACAATTTGAACTTCCTTTGCAAGATCGATCAGAGTTGCAGGGTTGATATTTTTTTTCTTTTTGCTTGCTATGAGCTTTTTAAGTTCTTTTAACGAGCCGTATTTCGAAATCTTTTTGTTAGCAGTCTCAACTTTCTCCATTAGCTCTTCCAATATCTTCCATCCTGCAAAAAAAGCATCTTCATGTGCTTTTTCATCATCCTTATCTTCGTCGTCTTCCTGCTTGTTATCAGGCTGAAGCAAACCGTTTTCTACTTCCTTATAAAACGGCATGGGGGTCATTAGATCTTTGATGATCATCTTCCCTTCTTCAAGCCGTTTTGCAAGTTCTATTTCCGCATCCCTGCTGAGTATGGTGATATTCCCCATAGAATGGAAATACGCCTGCACAAGATCCTCGGTCTTTTCATATTCCGTGGATTCCTGTTCTTCACCTTCTTCTTCAAATGGCTCTTGTTCTTCACCGCCGATTATATTGATTCCCATTTCCTTTAGAACAGTGATATGCTCTTCAATTTCATCAGTTGTGAAAAACTCCGGTGGGAAAGCCTCATTTATCTCATTGTAAGTGAGAGACCCCCGGCTTTTGCCTATCTCTATTATATCTTCAAGTATGTCGGTTTCTACCATAAAATTCTCCTTAAATTCATCTATTTATGCAAAATAGTGGTTATATTAAATTCTAATACATTAATTGTAGTCCTTCCATTTCTTAAATCAAGTATAAGACAATAATTTGAAGAAAATGTGAAGAATAAATTAAAAAATCTCCTTATAATATGGGCATATCTCATGCATATGCTTGAATTTATTTACTAAAACCATTAGTATTTAAATAAATTTAACAAAATATAATCAGCTGACGCTGATTTAAAAGGAAAAGGTACAATGTTATGAAATTCATAATAGAGCTATATATTATACTTATAATCACTATTTTTTGCAATAGCGCTTTTTCAGCCGAAACAAATGATGTTAATTTATATTTTGACAGAGGGAATGAGTATTATAATTCCGAAGAATACGGCAAGGCCATAGAGGCCTATGATCGTGTTATTTCTGCACACCCTGATTTTATAAAGGCCTATTTAAACCGCGGGCTTGCTTATTACAGAAAAGGGCAGTATGACAAGGCGGTTGCAGACTATTCGAAGGTTATCACAGCATTTCCCAAAGAAACCGAGACATATGCTCATCGCGGTCTTGCATATTTGAGAAATGGAAAATACAGCGAAGCAATAGAAGATTGCAGCAAAGTTATTTCGCTGGACCCAAAAAATATGCAGGCCTATAATAATCGCGGCATTGCATATGCCAAGATAGAGAAATTCGATGAGGCGATATCTGACTACAACAAAGTTATTGATAAGAACCCTGATGATGTTAATGCGATTGTCTCAAGAGGAATTGCTTATGCGAAAAAAGCTATGGTTGATTTTAAAAAGGCGTGTGAAATGGGAAACAAAAATGCCTGTGTTGACTACAAACAGATTAAGGGGAAGTAGTAACGAACGGGTTAGTTTTTTTAAATAAAAACCCCCGGCTGATGGCCGGGGGTTTTTATTCAGCAAAAAATACTCAATGCACTAGCCTGTATTGGATGATGTAAG
>Ga0154444_1177_pt2 | contig 11386 bp, 12 predicted proteins | sample RifGroC2_FD_105637 | JGI IMG/M metagenome (GOLD analysis project Ga0154444, IMG submission 105637) | Nitrospirae bacterium GWC2_42_7
ACCTTTTCGTACAAAAAATTCTGTGGATCATCCTCAAAACGCATCCTTCTTTCTTCCATCACAACATCACGTTCAGACAGAACAGCCTCAGGAGTAAGGACAAGGTTCTGCATCCTGTCGGCCTCAAGAGTAATTGGGAGATCTATTCTGTCAGCAGAGATCAGCTCAAAATAACCCGTATATTCTCGGGTGGTAAAGGCATTATCATTCCCTCCTGCCCTCTGTATCGTCTGAGAGAATGTCTTTGGCCCGAATTTCTCTGTGCCCTTGAACATCATATGCTCAAGGAGATGGCTCAGCCCTGTTTTACCTATTGCTTCGTTTCTCGATCCGACCCTGTACCATATCTGGAATGTTGCAACAGGTGCCTTGTGTTCCTCAACGATCAAAACCTTCAGTCCATTATCGAGCTTAAATTCATTCACGTTTATGGCGCATGCACTTAGCAGAAGAAGAAACAGAATAAATATAATCGCAGTTGTGGTCTTAAATAAATTTTTCATGAGTTACTTTAATCTTTTCTCGATCTCTTTCCAGTCTTTAACATGCGTCGCGCCTTCGAACTCATCAAAACTTAATGCCAATGGCTTATACTCAGCTGCTGATTCGATGACAGCCTGACTTCCTATTATTGCTTTAAGCCTAAAACCTTTTTCCTTTAAATCCCTGAATAATGAACCATTGTCCCAGGACATTACAGCAGATTCAGGAAAACTGTTTTTCTTAAGCCATTGCTTTATTGATTTAGTTCCGAGTGTCCCTGAATGAAGATAAACAACAGGATATTTTTTAATTATATTCTGTATTGCCTCTCTGCCTTTTTCTATAGGCTTCCTTGAAAAAGAATCAGAAAGCAGGCTACCTTCCACATCCACAAATACAATACTGCTGCCTTTCCTTAAGGACAGTATTATCCCGGTATCCCTGTTTTTGCCATATATTACACTTATCTGGGTTATCCCTGTTTTTTTAGGGGTAAATAATCTATAAGCAAAGCCATCACCGCCTGAAAGGGCGTTGCCTATAGACTTTCCTTCAGCAACAAACCTGACAACTTCACCGCCTTTTGAAAAATATCTGCCCTTTGTCTCAACAGTAATCGTTATCTCCTCTCTTGTTAAGCCGATATTGTCATAGAGGACAACCTCGGCAAAAGATACTGATACGGAAACAATGATAAAAACCAAAATAGAAAAGAAGAACAGTCTTAAGTTATTTGACATTGTTAATTTTACTGTTTCAGAGCAGACATTGTCTATTTAGTACCTTTCCATAAATATCGTTTTTTCACCCTCCCCAACCCCTCCCCTCAAGGGAGGGGCTAATTTTTAGTCCTCCCCCCTGGAGGGAGAGGGCAGGGGTGAGGGGGACCCTTAGTTTGTAAACAGACTCTATTTAACCCTTAAGCAGAAACTTTCTGACATCTCCGGTGCGCAGTGTAATATTGCCTGCATCAAGATATTCAAGGAACGGAAGAGCATATTTTCTGGTAGTATTCAGAATGTCCCTGAATTCCGCAATAGTTATCTCTGGTTTCTTCGAGAAAAATGATTTGAGGGATTCGAGCATATTTTTGTAGGAATCAGCAGAAAGATAGATAGATTCGTTGATCCTCACCACTTTTCCCTCTTTTGACAGTATTTTCAATATATCATTCATCCGCCTTATGTCTATTTTCAGGGCTGTAGCCATTTCATCTCTTGTCGGAGGCTGGAACATCCCCTTACTAAGGAGACTGAGTATCTTTGCACTATGCTCTTCCTCCTTACCTGAGAGCTCTATCTTAAAATCAGAAAGTTTTATCAGATCCTTCTCGAGAGTAATTCTCTTCAGGCCTGAAAGCACAAAATTAAACAACCGGGGGTCTATCCTCAGATTTGCCCTGACCTCTTCTTTTGGCATTCCGTGTTTAAGCGGATTCTTTTTATGAAATGCTTCTATCACTGCAAAAAGCCGTTCCCTCAATAGGTCTAATGATTTTTTATGCAGAATAATATCCTCATGCTGTATTATCTCACCTGTTTTTTTGAGTTTCTTCAGGGAATCAGCAATTTCTCCGGCTTCGGCATTTATCCATCCATTTATCAAGTTGATAAAAATGCCGTTGACACCGGCCTTTTCTATCTTCACGCTTATCTTCTGTTCAAGGTTTCCTTCATAGAGCATTCTCAGATCATCTATCCCATCCTTCTTCTTCCTCTTCATTGGTGAAGGATCCAGGATCTCCCCGCCCCCGAGTGTCTCAAGGGGAGAAAATCTTCTGATTATATATCTGTCGCCAGCCATAGCAATAACAGGGTCCTGCAACCTGAACTGGCAAAAACAATTTTCTCCTGCCTTCAATTCCTCTTTTTCGTAAAGCAGAACTCTCGCAATGGTCTCAGATGTGCCTGAATAAAAATGCACTAGGCTTTTGTTCTTAAGCACAGGCGTATCTGACAGCAGTTCAAGAAATGCATTTATTGTTTTTGTTGAGGAAAATTTAGATGGAATTACAGCAACATCCCCTCTTTTCAGGTCCTCTTTTTCAACAGCCTGGAGGTTTATCGCTACTCTCTGCCCTGCGCCTGCGGTTTCTATGGGCTTGCCGTGGCTATGCAGCCCCCTTACTTTTGTCTTGATATTACAGGGCAATATTTCGAGAGGATCATCAATTGATATCGAACCTGACAGTGCTGTGCCTGTAATAACAGTGCCAAAACCCTTCATTGTAAACACCCTGTCAACAGGCATCCTGAAAATCCCCCCTGAGGTTTTTGGGGCTATACTCATTGCCAGAGTCTTTATCTCCTGTTTAAGAAGCTCAAGGTTTTCGCCGGTCTTTGAAGACACCGGGATTATTGGAGAGTTTTCGAGAAAAGTATTCTTAACAAAATTTTTTATTTCGTCCTTCACCAGGTCAAGCCATTCCTTTTCAACAAGGTCGGATTTTGTAAGGGCTATCATTCCTGCCTTGATTTTCAGAAGATTGCAGATAGCAAGGTGCTCGCGGCTCTGAGGCATGATCCCTTCATCAGCAGCGATAACAAGAAGGACCATATCTATGCCTCCAGCACCTGCAAGCATATTTCTGATGAGCTTTTCATGTCCCGGCACATCAACGATACCGACTGAAAGTCCGCTCTCAGGAAACAGAAGATCAGCGAAACCTATATCAATTGTGATCCCGCGTTCTTTCTCTTCCTTCAGCCTGTCAGGGTCTATTCCGGTGAGAGCCTTTACAAGAGAACTCTTGCCATGATCTATATGTCCGGCTGTACCGAGGATTATATTGCGCATTACCATGTCCTTAAAATTTTGATAACATTATTGTCTGTTTATAAACTCTCTTTGTCTGTCATTCCGGCTTGTCAGGAATCTTTCTTTAAGAATGATTCCCCACCTGCCTACCGGCAGGCAGGCGCGCTTCGCTTGCGTGAATGACAGAGGAACGCCATTTATAACCAGTCTTTAATTATAGTATTTTAACAGGCTTATTTGTGCAGTCCTGTCAAATCTATAATTTTAATTTGACTTTTTTTTATTTTTTGATAGTTTATAATATATAGAATAGATAAACACGGAGGAATTGTTTTCATGAAGAAACTTAATTGTTGGGAATTCAAGAAATGCGGAAGAGAACCCAAGGGCGCTAAAGTACAAGAGTTTGGAGTATGTCCTGCAACAACTGAAAAAAACCTGGATGGTGAACATTATGGAAAAAATGCTGGCAGGTGCTGCTGGATACTTGCCGGCACATTATGCAAAGGCGAAGTACAGGGAACTTTTGCTCAAAAGTATAAGAGTTGTGTGGATTGTGAATTTTATAAGCTTGTAAAAAAAGAGGAATTCCCTCATTTTGTGCTTTCAGCTGTTCTGTTCAAGAAGTTAAACAGAATATAAAAAACGTACAAATTACTTTTTTTAGGTCATAAGCAAAGACATCTATATTTCTTTCGTCATGCCCGAAGTTCTCAGTCGGGCCTGCCTGTCCGGTAGGCAGGCATCCATGGTTCTGCGAGTTTATCATAACAACTGTCAACCTTAGCCGGTGAAGAGTGGATTCCCGCTAACTACCTGCGGGAATGACAAATCGTGTAGTCTTAGAACTCATCAGGATTACACAAGGCAAGAGTTATCGCAGCAACAAGGCTTTTGATCTCGTGCTTTTGTATTGTTCTGGCATCAAGCAGCAGTGAATTGCCTTTTATCCTTGCTATGACCGGAGGAGAATTTCTTCTCAATCTTGACTCTAATACATTAACTGTTATATGAGCAGGCCTCAATGATACAGCAAAGGTCGGGAAATCAGCCTCAGGGAGCGAACCGCCGCCTGCCCTTGAGAAGTCCTTAATAATTTCGATTTCTGCATTGCTGATCTTTCTTCTAAGTTCAGATGCGATCTTTCTTGCCCTTGATAATATACTTTCAGGAGTCTGAAAGAGCAGATCCAGCACAGGTATCTTCTTTATAACGTTCTCATCGTCCATATAATCCATGAGCGTTGCCTCAAAAGCAGCTATGGTCATTTTATCAACCCTCATTGCCCTTGCCATCGGATTTTTCTGGGCCATCTCCACATATTTTTTTCTGCCTGCGATCACACCGGCCTGAGGGCCACCAAGTAGTTTGTCGCCACTGAATGTTACGATATCAACCCCAAGCCTTGCGATCTCCTGAACAGAAGGTTCTGAATGAATACCGTGTGGTTTCAGGTCTACAAGGCATCCGCTGCCGAGATCATACATAACAGGTATTCGATTCTTTTTCCCAAGAGAAATGAGTTCCTCAATCTTCACATCTTCAGTAAACCCTATGATCTTATAGTTTGACTGATGCACCTTCAGGATCATCCCTGTGTTTCTATTTATTGCCCTCTTATAGTCATAAAGGTGCGTCTTGTTGGTCGTTCCGACTTCTTTGAGCACTGCGCTGCCTGCTGCCATAACATCAGGCACCCTGAAAGAGCCGCCGATCTCAACAAGCTCGCTCCTTGAAACAATAACCTCTCTGCCTTTTGCGAGAGTGTTCAGACAAAGAAGAACAGCAGCCGCGTTGTTGTTTACGATAAACGCATCCTCTGCGCCGGTGATCTGCTTCAGGAGTCTTTTGGTATGAGTATGCCTCTTACCCCTTTTTCCTGTTTCGAGATCATACTCTAAATTCGAATAGCCCCTCGCAACATCAATGATATTCCTGACTGCCTTTTCTGAAAGCAGCGCTCTTCCAAGGTTTGTATGTATGACTATGCCTGTTGCGTTAATAACAGGCATAAGGCTGTAAGATGAAAATTTCCTGATCCGCAGATCAATATCACTGATAATTGCTTCCAGTGATATTTCAGGCGTCTGGCTGTCAAGAATGTTCTTCCTCTTTTCAGCAAGAACATCCCTTATAGCCTGGATAACAATTTTTCTCGGTGTTACAGAAAGCCATTGACTGCCTTCAGGACTCTTAAGCAGTTCATCAACCGACGGCAGGGATGAAAGCTGTTTCTTTTTTTCTTCGTTAATTGCCTTCAATCAAGCCCCATTTTCTTTAATGCCTGTGAAGCATCACTGCCTCCGGGCGCCTCCTCAGGCAGATACAGCATGACCCCGCCCTTTACCGGCCTTATGACTATCTTGCCCTCAGTCGCAAGCTTGTTTGTTGCTTCTACAGGGTTTTCACCTTCAAAATATTTTTTAAAAGCCTCATTAAAACCTGAGTATACAGTATGAATGCCCTTATACCCCTCTTTCCTCAAGCTGACAACCGCCTTTTTGACAAACTCTTCATGTGAAAGTTTTGCGTCCATAAGTTCCTCCTGATCAATTTGAAATTCAACTTATAATACTAAAAAACAACCTTTTAATAAAGAAGGATTTTTTCAGGCTCGGGACCATGAATACAGGGCATTTTTGTCCCGGATCAACAAATATAAAAAAATCTATTGATTGTGTATGGTTTTTCCATTATAATGAAACCAAAACAATAACAATTCTTAATTGAAAAAGGAGGATTTAAATGAGAAGATTTCTGATCCTTATTATTGCAGTAGCTTTGGTTCTTGTTGCTATTCCGGCCTTTGCCGATACTGATGATTCAGCAGCCATGATTGGGGATATTGTTTTCGCAAGGCCAATCGGGCTTGCCAGCATTGTTGTAGGCACAGGGTTTTTTGTCCTAGCTCTGCCTTTTGCAGCAATGACAGGCAGTGTTGATGAGATATCAGAGGCACTTATTGTGAAACCGGCTAAATTTACCTTTGCACGGCCTGTAGGCAATTTCGAATAATTCTTTGATCCTATAAAAGAAGCCAAAAAAAGGAACAGAGAGGAATCATAATATCCCTCTCTGTTCTTTTAAATTCAATCAACCAACAGCGGGTCTATCAGTCCAGCCTCTTTAAAACCTTTTTCCCTCAGGCGGCAGCTGTCGCATAAACGGCAAGGAACAAAGTTAGCTCGTAGGTCATAGCTCATAGTCTTTTCTTTTGAGTTCTTCTTTGTACTTTCAGCTATGAGCTTTGAGCCATGAGCCTTTACCGGTTGCGGATCATAACAGCTCCATGTCAATGAATAATCGAGTCCGAGTGTCGTGCCCATTTTAATTATCTCTGATTTTGTCATTGAGACAAGCGGCGCACGTATCGCAAATCTCATTTTTCCTTCAACAGAAGCCTTTGTTGCAAGGTTTGCCATCTCCTCAAAGGCCTTTAAATATTCAGGCCTGCAATCAGGATATCCGCTGTAATCTATTGCATTTGCGCCTATGAAAATATTTTCCGACTCAAGTACCTCTGCCCATCCAAGAGCAAAAGAAAGAAATATCGTGTTTCGAGCAGGAACATAAGTGACAGGAATCAGCCCGGAAGTTCGGAAGTCCGGAAGTTCGGAAGATATTGCCGGGAGACTTTTTCTTTTTATGTTTTTAAATTCTTTACTTCTGGCTTCTGACTTCTGACTTCTGACTTCTTTTGGTACTTCGATCTCCGAAGTCAGCGCAGACCCGCCGATCTCCCTGAGGTCAAATTTCACTATCAGGTGTTTCTTGACATTCAGCGCTGCTGCAACCAGCTTTGCTGATTCGAGCTCTCTCCTGTGCCTCTGGTTATAGTCAAAGCTCACAGCATAAAGCTCATGTCCTTCTGCTTTTGCCATAGATAAAACTGTTGAGGAATCCAGCCCACCGCTCAAAAGAACAACAGCACGTTTCATTAAACAAAAGGGTTCAAGGATCCAAGGGTTCGAGCGCAAAGAAAAATGTTTAACTTGACCCCTCGACCCCTTCTTGTTCCTTTGCACTCATGTCTTCTAGTACATATCATCTTCTGTGCCTTCACTGCCGTCTGCACCAGCACTAATAAGGTAAAAAGAATCGTCCTTGATCCTGTAGATAAAAGGCCTTTTCCACGGATCTTTCTTGTTCGAAATAAGTCCAAGGTTCTCCGGATATTCCGAATGTTCAAATTTATAGGTCTCTATCAAAAACCTTAAGTCCTCTATCATCCCTGATGCCCTGAACTCTTTTATAATACTCCGGTCTTGTGATAGAACAATTGCAAAAGAGAGCAAAATCGAGATGATAATTACAACCACAGGCAGATAGCCTAAAAAAGACGGAAGTTCTTTTTTGGGAGCTACAGTATCTTCTCTGACAACTAACGGCACTTCATCAGCTGCTTCGATAGCGCCTTTTTCCATAAGAGAAAGCAAGGTTTTTGAGACCTGAAAATTGTCAAGGCCGGAGATATCTATAATGGTGCTTACGTCATTCTCCCCGTCAACGCACGAGAAAATCTCCTTTTCATCATCTGTCAGATTGAAGGTCGATTCGTTCTTTATGATGAATACGGTATCAAGTGTGAGTTTTCCCTTTATCTGAGACCATTCATCTACTATCCTCAACCCTTCCATAAGAAGATGCTGGGTATCAAGTGAGATCAGAAACTCTTTATCCGGTGGAACGCCCTGTGCTGTAAACTCGTATGTGCCTTCTTTCCAGCCAAACACCTGAATAACGGTCTCTGTTATCTGGTTCTTCAGTATCTCCTTGATTATTTCTTTTTTGACAAGATCCCTGTTAATCAGAATATTGCCAAGTTTATTTCCGGTGGTGCGCTGCTCTTCAAGGACAGCCTGAAGGTCCTCCTCCTTAATAATGCCCTTTTTTAACAGTATCTTGCCGATCCGGTTGTCTTCTATCCTTCTTTTCGATTCAGCGCTGACAATGTTCCCTTCCAGAAACAGCATCCTTACTTTGTCCATCCTGCCTTCGAGAACAAGAATGCCGGTCTTCCTCTGAAAACATATCAGTTGAAGAATATCAGCAAGGCCAAAATCCTTTAAAGATCCTTCTAAAGCCATCCCTTTGATATCCTCTGTCTTGTTATAAAATTAATAATAAGATACAGCACAACTGCTAAAGTTATCGCTGCCCACTTAAAGAATTCATGTGATAAGAGCATATTATCAGTAACAATGATAGAAATCATAAACGGCGCTATCACAAAGAACAGGAAGAGCCACATATATGCAAAACCGGTAAGCATTTTACCTGAATATATCTGCGCCGACCCCGGGATGATGAATGAGAGTATCTTCATAATATCCCTGCGCCTTTTCTGAAGGTCATACAGCCGGAGCAGTCTTGCAACCCTCTCTTTTGTATCGAGCTCGTCGAGCTTAACCAGAGATCTGTAACACTGCGGGCACATCTGTCCCCACATAAGATGTTTTTCGCATTTTCCGCAGAGGACTGTGTTGCATCTCCTGCATTTGTAAGCAGTATATTTCAATTTCCTGCACATCATGAAAAATAATGCACTCAGTACAGCAGATATCACTGAGAGCAGCCAAGGCGGCCCGACTATGATGCCGAAAGAACTGACTTTCTTTATTTTTTCGATACTGTAGTTCCATAGTTCGTAAAAACCTATTGTTTCATCAGCAACAAGCCTGCCGGGTGTCCTGCCATAAATATTTCTGTACATAACAAGCGCATCCCTGTTGAGCAAAACAGCGGCCTTAAAATATTCGTCTCCCTTTGTAAAATCGAACATCTCCCTCGAGACTTGAGAAAGATTATAGTATGCGGAGGCAGATGGTTGCATGCTGATAGCCGTCAGATAATGCTTTTCAGCCTCCTGAAGATTGTATTTCATCTCGTCATTGAAATTGTACAGCCCAACATAGCAGTTACCGAGATTTACATATACAGCCGGAGAAGGTCTTATCTTAAGGAGTTCATTATAAACCTCTATGGCCTCATCATAACGCTTCTCCCGTTTCAATGCGAGGGCATATGTAAATAGTGCATCATATTCTTTGTTGTTCTTCAGCAAAGATATGGCGTAACTGTTGCCCCTTGATTCATTGGTCTGCACGATCGACTTCATGCTCCCGGATGAGGGTGTACTGACAAAAAACGCAGCTGCCTTAAATAACAAAGGTGAAAATACCAGGCACAAAAGAAAGAAGTATACAATGATACTGTCCCTCTTCCTCATATAGATCCCTATCAGTATCAAAATACCGGCTAACAAAAGCAGAGGGCTTATTATAGAAAGTGGTATCAGGCCAAGCAGGATCAATATCCTTGAATAATTCTCCCTGATATCATGCGATATGAGCGAAATATCCCCGGGAAGCCTTATTATTATCAAGAGCAACAGTGCAAGGATAAAAGAAAAGACCAGGCTGTAAAAGAATATGCCGCTTATTGTGAACGACCACCAGAAATTTCTGAGATAAGAATTGATTCCCTGAACAAAATAGTTAAAACTGTTCATGATCCCGTCATAAGAAGGAGACAGGCTGTTTTTGGAAAGTTCGAAATAAACAGCAGGGAGATCAGGAGAAAATTCAGCAGCCTGGTTCAAAAGCCTGTTTGATCCGGCCTTGTCCTTCTGCGCCTTCTTTATCAATATATAAGAATACGCATCGGAATTCTTGATCCCCTTGTTCAGCTGAGACTCGTATAGCTCTTTACCTGATAATTCTTCACTACCTGCATGATTCGGCAATAAAAGGACCGCAAGAAATATAAGAACCAGAAGTCTTCTCATGTTTTCCCGCCGATCTTCGATTCTGTCCCCTTGAGCATACGGGAAACATTATCAATATGCCTGATGAATAATATTAAAGTGATCAGAAAAGCTATAGGAAGCTTATCTTTTGTATCAAGCAGAATAATGCTTACAGGCAGAGCTCCAAATGATATAAGCGCTCCCAAAGATGAATATCTTGTGATTAGTACGATCATCAACCATATTATAATAGTAATCAGGGCAGTTTTTGGAGAATATATACAAAGAACTCCTATACTCGTTGCAACTCCCTTGCCGCCTTTGAACTTAAGGAACAATGAGAAGTTGTGTCCAAGGATGGAACATATCCCGATTAAGCCCTCATAAAACATTCCTACCTCAAAGTATCTTGCTATTAAGACCGCTAAGGCGCCTTTTAGAATATCTCCGAGAAGAGTCAACAGCGCCGGGAGTCTTCCTGTAGTGCGAAGGACATTTGTCGCGCCTATATTCCCGCTGCCGCTCTTTTTTATATCAATGCCACGACTTTTTGCTATTAGCAGTCCGGTTGGTATTGAACCGATCATAAAAGCAAGGGCTGTGAGCAGTATGATCTTCATATTCTTTTCCAGAATGAATTGGTATATTTTATGCCTGATATAATTGAGAGCACAAGCGCGACCCAGATAAAGACATGTCCTGCATCGTACAGATCAAAAGGAAATAAACTTTCAAAAAAAGTGCCGACCAGCACAAGGCATAATATGGCTGTAATCTGCGCTCCTGTCTTCAGCTTCCCTCCCATTTCAGCCGGGATGACTATGTCCTTTGAAAGCGCCACAACCCTCAGCCCTGTTACAAGAAATTCACGAACAATCAGGACAATAGCTATTCCTACGGAAAGCCTATCCATATCAACCAGAACAATAAGTGCAGATATTACAAGAAATTTATCAGCAATCGGGTCTAAAATAATCCCGAATTTTGTAACCTGACCTGAACGTCTTGCAAAATAACCATCCAGAAAATCAGTCGTCGCCGCAATCGCGAAGACCGCAGCGCCCAAAACCGGATACCTGGACACAGAGAAGACAAAAAAAGGTATAAGGAATATCCTGCTTAGTGTTAGTACGGTGGGAAGGTTAATCTTTAAGGTACTCATCGAGCATCCCCTGCCAGATTCCCTTAGACTTTAAAATAAGGTCTGTTATTTCCCTAACAGCACCCCTGCCACCTTTTCTTTTGGTGATCATAACAGCGTATTTCTTTGTCAGCTCATCAGCATCAGCTACTGCAACCGGAAGCCCGACTATCGTCATTATAGGAATATCAACGATATCATCTCCTATGTAAGCTACATTTTCATCAGAAAACCTGTACTTTCTCACAAGCTTCTCA
>Ga0154444_1193_pt2 | contig 10978 bp, 10 predicted proteins | sample RifGroC2_FD_105637 | JGI IMG/M metagenome (GOLD analysis project Ga0154444, IMG submission 105637) | Nitrospirae bacterium GWC2_42_7
TGGAGCGCTCCTTGGAATTCTGGCAATATGCAGTCCTTTGAGAATTACAAGGAACGAGGATGCTTGTACACACTGCGGCAGTTGTACTAGGAACTGCCCCTCCCAACTGCCTGTTGAAGACAAGGAGCGGATCATATCTCCTGAGTGTACAGGATGCCTTACATGTGTAAGTCACTGTTCTTCAAAAGGGGCGCTTGATATAGCTTTTACAAGAAAGAAGATATTGAATCCTCTGTTGTTTGTTTTTCTACTGCTTGCTTTATTCTTCGGAACTATCGGTATCGGGAAAATAACCAATAAATGGAATTCAGCAATTACTTATGAAGAATACAGGCAGATGATCCCTAAGGCTGATATATTGGGACATCCCTGAGACGCGTGGTCAGGCAGATACCAAAATATTATTATCGAAACATCCAATGTTGCCGGTCTCAAGCCATCTTTTGTACCTGCATAATATCTTGTTGTAATTACGACAAATACTTTATCAGCATAAATCCGCCAACCAGCAGAACAAAGAAAGCTATTGTCAGTATATTGAAATACTTATCTATAAAGACCTTGATCGGCGGGCCGAAGCGATAGATCAGAAATGCTACCAGGAAAAACCTTCCTGCCCTTCCTGCAAGAGATGCAAGCACAAATACAACAAAGTCTATCTTGAATGCCCCGGCAGCGATCGTAAAGACTTTATAAGGAATGGGTGTAAATCCTGCAATGCAGACTGCCCAGGCATCATATCGCATATACAACGCCCTGATATATTCATATTTCTCTGTGGCACCATAAAGAGTAAGTATTCGCATCCCGAAGGTGTCAATAAATTCAAGGCCGATAAAATATCCGAACATTCCGCCCAGAACAGAACCTGCTGTGCAAATAGCTGCGTATTTAAATGATTTTTTGGGCAGAGATAGTGCCAGGGCAATAAGAAGAACATCCGGGGGGATCGGGAAAAAAGATGATTCTGCAAAAGCGAGAATGAACAGCACTGGAACGCCGTAAGGGGTATAAGCCCAGTGCAGCACCCAGTCATAAAGTTTCCTGAAATATCTCATGATTTATTCATAACAAATCTTAAATTTTCTCTGCAGTTCCGGATTATCTCAACCTTAACCTGGTCAAGATGAATCCGGTTATCCTGTTCAATAAATTACTTCTTCTCAGGAACGGAAAAGGTGGAGTCTTTCTGTTACCTATTCTTTCAAGCAACATCCTGATCTCATCGTTTTTACCAACTGACAGCCCTTTTCTTAATGTCTCAAGAGATTTTGGTTTATCGCCTGCTTTTAGATAAACTTTGCCGAGATTAAGATAAAATAAACTGTTGTCAGGCTCCTGCAATATAGCATTTTCACATAAAGAGATCGCCTCAGTGATCTGGCCTCTTTCCTGAGAAATGCAAAAGCCGAGAAATGACATGATCGCAGGTGTCTTTTTAAGGGCATAAGCTTTTTCAAGAGAAGCAAGCGCAGAGAGAGTATTCTTTTCTCTCAGGAATAAGAGCCCTTTTTCAAATAGTTCATCTGCTGTCATTCTGTTTTATTTTTCAGCCGGATATTAATATCCGGCTGATATGATTAAATTGGTCGGGGCGACCTGATTTGAACAGGCGACCACTCGCACCCCAAGCGAGTGCGCTACCAGGCTGCGCTACGCCCCGTTTTATCTGATCTGACTTAATATGTCTTTGAGTCTTTTTTTTACGAGTTCTAAAATACCGGCAGGATCCTGCGAACTTTTTGTATTTACTGGTGAAGCAGTTATCGGTTCTGAAGATTTCATAAACCCTTCGCTGAATTTCTTCCTCACACCTTCTATAGTGAACCTGTCCTGATATAACATTTTCTTCAAAAGAAGAATTACTTCGAGATCCTTCTTTGTATAGACTCTCTGTCCTGATTTGTTTTTTCTTGGTTTGAGAAATGGGAATTCAGTTTCCCAGTATCTCAGAACATAGGATTCAATTCCCGTAAGCCTGCTTACTTCACCGATCTTGTAAAAAAGTTTGTCAGGCAAAGGCAGTTGGGGACGGACAGCTTCACTTTGTAATTTATGCATTTAATTTTTCTATCTCTTCTTTTAATTGATTGCTCACCCTGAAGGTTATTACTCTTCTCGGAGTTATCTCAAGGTCTTCCCCTGTTTTGGGATTTCTGCCCCTTCGGGCCATCTTTTTTCTGATATTGAATGTGCCGAATCCTGATATTTTTACAGACTCTCCCTCTGTGAAAGTCTGCTTTATCGTGTCAAAAAGGATCTCAACTATATCCTGAGCCTCTTTCTTAGGGAGGCCTACTTTTTCGAAAATTGCATCAACAAGGTCTGCTTTTGTCATTTATACATCTCCCAATAGAATTTTCTTAATTATATTAAGGACATAGCTTATTGTCAAGAAGATTATTGAAAAATATTTTCAAGGGCTGGATTAACTACAATTTTCTCCTGAACAGTGCGAAGAAAAATTCACTGATTTTTTCATATACCGGACGATTGACCCATTGCTCAATTAATATTTTTTCTGAGTGTTCGAGGTCTATATGGAATATTTCATTCATGATCCCGCCAAATCCGCCACCTAAAACCCCGACATTACCTTCATCGTTTCTTCTGAGAGATTGGAAGTCAAGATTTGTGGAACCTATTATGCTCCATATTCCGTCAAAGGCGTATGTCTTTGCATGAAGTATTTCGCCCTTATAGTTATATATTTCGACTCCGGCTTTCAGCAGTTTTGTGAAAAAGGCCCTGCCTGCATAATATGCGGAAGAGACATCTGATTTCCCCTGTAAGAGCAGTTTTACTTCCACTCCACGTCCGACAGCATCTTCGAGTATCTGGAGCATTCTTCTGCTTGGAGTAAAATAGGCTGATGTAAGGTATATGCTCTTTTCAGCATGTGTGATGCTGTAGTACAACAGCCTGCGCATTTTGCGTCTTCCCCGTGCAGAGCTTGCGAAAACAGGCAATACAGGAAGACCGTCCGGGACCGGATCAACAGATGGATCGAATTGGATCGGGCTTCCTTTCCATATCAGCCAGCTTTCTTTGAATGTGTCGAAAAGTGTTTTAACTATCGGCCCTTCAAGGAAAATGCCAGTATCACGCCAGCCCTTGCTTTTTCTTATCATATGATATCCGCGGTATTCATTAGCGATATTCAGGCCTCCTGTGAAAGCCTTGGTGCCGTCGATAATAATGAGTTTTCGGTGGTCTCTGTGAACATAGTGAAAAGGGGCGGCCCATTTAAAAGGCCGTGATGCCCTTATCTGAACTCCTGCCTGCCTGAGGTCTTTCCAAAATTTATTTGATGTGAAAAGAGAGCCAAAATGATCATAAATAATATAGACCTTAACACCTTCAGACGCCTTTTGTTTCAGAATTTGAGCTAATTCCAGACCTGTTTCATCGTCTCTGAATATATAAAACTGGAGGCATATGAATTCCTTTGCACTTTTGATTGAACCAAAAATAGCATGAAATACCTCTTTGTCTTTCCATAACAGGTTAACTCTATTTGAATCTGTAAAATGAGCGCCGTATACCTTTTGAATAATTTTTCTGCCGAATGAATTGGTTACAGTGTTATTCATAATGCCTTTGATTTAACGGGATTTTCTTTATATTCATATTGTTGTCCGGCTGTGCTTATAGATATTTACTCCCAGAATCAGCTAAACTTATTATAAGGTTTTTTTTGATTTTGAGGTAATAATTGAATATTTTTATAAAGAACATAGCTGAAGAGACATGCCTTTGCGAGGCCCTGATAATCCCTGTTACAGAAAGCAGTGCTGATATCAGGAAGGGTCTTCCCGCACAGATAGCAAAACATGTTAACAAAAACCACTTAAATAGTTTTTCCGGCAAACAGAATGAGATCCTTATGATCCCGGCTCCTTCTGATATCAAACCAAAAAGAATTCTGCTTGTCGGACTTGGCAAAAAAGATTCTGTTACTGCTGATAAGATAAGGCAGGCAGGAGGGAAAACAGCAGTTTATCTGCGCGAAGCCGGCATAAAAAGCATGGCGCTTTCTACAGGCCTGATCTCTTCCTTGAAAATGTCTCCTGCTGAATTTGCAGAGGGTGCGGTCCTTGGGCTTTATACCTTCACTAAATACAAAACCGAGAACAAGGCAAAGCATATCAAGAGCCTGACCATACTTTCAAAGTCTTCTCATGATATAAAGGAAAAACTGAAATTCGCAAAAATCAATGCGGATGCCGTCTGTTTTGCAAGAGATCTGATAAACAATCCTTCTAATGATATGACACCTAAGGATCTGGCAAGCGCTGCCTTAACTTTAAGAACAAAGAAGCTTACAGTTAAGGTCCTCGAAAAGAAAGATGTTCAGAAGCTCGGCATGGGAGCTTATCTTGCTGTTGCAAGCGGTTCGTGCGAGCCCTCGAAATTTATAGTGCTGCAGTACAAAGGTGGAAAGGGTGCTCCTGTTGTCCTGATCGGAAAATCAATAACATTTGACAGCGGCGGGATATCATTAAAACCAGCAGACGGCATGGAAAAGATGAAATACGATATGGCAGGAGGAGCTGCAGTATTGGGTGTTTTAAAGGCTGCCTCTGAGTTGAAAATGCCGGTGAATCTTATCGGAATACTGCCTGCAACAGAGAATCTCCCGAGCGGCTCTGCTGTAAAGCCGGGCGATATTGTAAGGACAATGAACGGGAAAACAGTTGAAATAGTCAATACAGATGCAGAGGGACGGCTTATTCTCGCTGATGCAATTGAGTATGCAAAACGTTTCAAACCAAAAGCTATTATTGACATTGCTACACTTACAGGTGCTTGCTCGATCACTTTTGGTAATGAAGCGATAGCCATGATGGGCAATAATAATGAACTTAAGCAGCAAATCACGGAATCCGGCGACAAAACGTCCGAGAGAGTGTGGGAAATGCCGCTTTTTGAGGAATATAAAGACTATATAAAGAGTGATATCGCTGATATCAAGAACTCAGGGGGCCGAAATGGCTCACTTTTGACATCGGCATACTTCTTGTATGTATTTGCAGGACAAACCCCTTGGGTTCATCTTGACATAGCAGGCACAGCCTGGACTGAAAAGGATAAACCTTATGTTCCAAAAGGTGCTACAGGAATTGGAACAAGGCTTATTCTGGACTTAATAAAGGAGTTGAAATGAGATCGTTTAAGTTATTGTTAATACTATCTTTTTTGCTTGTTCCGTCATTTGCATTTGCATGGGGGCCATTAACACATATATATCTTGGGAATGAACTTTTCGGCTTTGGTTCTCTGCTTCCTGCAGGGATTCTTGAAATCATAAGGCGGTACAGAAAGGATTTTCTCTACGGTAATATAATGGCTGACATAATCATAGGCAAAAAATATATGCCAAAAGACAAATCATCTCACAGCTGGGATGTTGCTTTTGATCTTTTTAGATCCGCAAGTACTAATCAACAAAAGTCTTTTGTCTATGGTTATATGTGCCATCTTGCTGCTGATACTGTTGCCCATAATACTTATACTGTTGACAGAAAGAATATCGGACACACTGTTATGGAGATGAAGGCAGACAGCATTATTGATAAGAAGTATTGGTTTCAGGCTATGGCCATTGAAAGAAAGATACAAACAAGAAATGATGTTTTTCTGGAGAATTCTCTTGATAGGTATATGTTTTCTTTTAAAACAAATAAACGGATATGTAAGGGTCTGGTGATGCTTTCTGTTTTTAATCAGGAGAGAATTGGTGACTTCATTGATAGAAATCTGACAACGTCTCTTCCTGACAGAGGTATTATAGAGAACTTACATCAGGAATCTCTTGATAAAATAATTGATCTGCTTCAGAATTTTGAGAACTCCGAAGTTGTTAAGTCGAGTCCGAGTGGCGAAGTAGACAGAGGGAAACGCGTAAAGACATTTATTAGTCCATATTTCCATTAATTTTAGGAATCCAAAAATTGCTTTAAAAAATTATTTAACCCGTTTTTTGTTGACCAGTTTTGTATTTCTCAAATACGGCCAAAAAAATTCTTGAAATCCAAACTATAAACAGCTGTCTCTGCCACAGTTCCAAATTTCTGTCATTCTGGCTTGTCCAGAATCTTTCTTTGCTTCGGAAGGATTCCCGACAAGCGGGAATGACACTGAAAGAAACCAATCAATTTCCAGACGCTCTTCCGACTCTGCCGCAGGGTCTTCACAATAATATTATTATGTTGGCTAGATATGAATTATAATAAACAACCATGAAAGACATGCTCGGGAGAGAAGATGTAAAAACTGCTGAAACTGCGCTGAAACTTTTAATAGACAACCTTCCCCTTAAAACACTAAAAGAAAAGAATCTAAAGATCGAAGATTCGCTCAATGCGATCAGTTCAAAAGACATCTTCTCCTCAGAAGACCTGCCTGCCTTTAAACGCTCCACAGTAGATGGTTATGCAGTAAAAGCTGAAGATACATTTGGAGCAACAGAGACCATGCCTGTATACCTTAATCTGGAAAAAGAGATCTTTATGGGACAAATGGCGGATTTTTCACTTTCTGAAGACGGAGCTGCAAAGATTCCTACAGGCGGGATGCTTCCTGATGTGGCTGATGCTTCAGTGATGTTTGAACACGTCCAGATAATTGACGATAAGATGATCGAAGTTTTCAAGCCTGTGGCTCCGGCTGAAAATGTCATACAAAAGGGCGAGGATGTCAAAAAGGGCGAGATCATAATAAGAAGAGGCCGGAGAATAAGGCCTCAGGATATAGGGGCATGCGCCGGCGTAGGTGTCACGGAAATAACTGTTTATGAAAAACCAAAGGTCTCTGTGATCTCAACAGGAGACGAGATTGTATCCCCTGAAAAATCTCTGAGCATAGGAGAAGTGAGGGATATAAATTCCTATATGCTTACGGGAATGATAGAAGAATCAGGAGGTATTCCTCTCATAAAAGGGATCTTTAAGGACGATTATGAAATTATAAGAGATGTTATGGAAACCTCATTGAAAGATTCTGACCTGATAATTATTTCAGGTGGAACATCAGTCGGGACAAAAGATATAATTGCAAAGATCATAGATGATTTCGGCAGTCCGGGAGTTCTGTTCCATGGATTGTCTCTGAAACCTGGGAAGCCAATGATAGGCGGAATGATCAATGGAGTTCCTGTTTTTGGACTGCCAGGGCATCCGGCTGCGGTCAGTATTTGCTTTGAGATATTCATTCTGCCGATATTGAATATATTGTCAGGACTAAACGAAAAATTTCCTCAGTACTCCAGACGGATTGTGAAGGCAAAGCTCTCAAAAAACATCTCTTCAACTCAAGGAAGAGAAGAGCATATCAGGGTGATCCTCGAAGAAAAAGAAGATGGTTTGTGGGCAGAGCCTGTTCTTGGTAAATCAGGGTTGATAACAACACTTGTGAAAGCTGACGGTACTATTGTAGTGCCCCTGAATGTTTATGGTATTGAAAAAGGGACTATTGTTGATGTGAGGTTGTTTTAGCCCGAATTATTTTTCATATGAATAACACGACAAGATATAATATTTGTGCTTCGAGCTTCGTGTTTGATTTCTCAGATACAAACAAAAATTTCCTGAAATCCGTAGTCTGTGAAGATTTTAAAATCAGCGTGTTCCAAGTATTGTGTCATTACCTGAAATATTGGGTCTTATACATTCAAGCAATTTTATTTGCATCTGAGAAATCTTTGGATTATGCAAAATTTATGAATAGTGTGGTTAGATTGGAATGAAGATAGCGATACTTACAAGAACAGGTTTTCATCATGCCAGTTTTATAAACAGACTGCAGGAAGAGTTTGAAATTGCCTGTGTTGTAAGAGAGTCATATCCTGAGCAGAAAAAAGATAATCCGAGTAAGTCTTTTTTAAAAAAGATCGGTATCGGGCTCACTCAAGACGAGATATTTTTGAATGGTTTTTATGAAAAATACTCTGCCGGATTCAGGCATCATTCCGGATTAAAGGAATACCTGAAAGCGCCTTTTGATGTAGTGATCGAAAAGAAATCAACCAAATATCTAGGCATCAATTGTGGAGATATAAACAGTCCTGATATTGAAGTATTTCTGAAAGATATTGCCCCTGATATTATCGTAGTGCTTGGAAGCAGCATAATAAAGCTGAATATATTAACTATACCAAAAATTGCGATGATGAACATTCATACAGGCCTTTCCCCTTATTACAGAGGCACATGGAGCTATGGCTGGCCTATTGTGAACAAAGAGCCTGAATATATCGGAGTGACGCTCCATCATGTAAATTCAGGGATTGATTCCGGTGACATAATATATCAGACGAGACCGATGCTTAATGTTCATGATGACCTGAATACAATATTTCTGAAGGTGGTTTCTGAAGGTATAGAACTGGCTGTAATGGCTGTAAAAGAGATCCTGAAAAATGGTTCGATCAGATCTTATAAACAACCAGTTTCTAAGGAGTTCATAAGTAAGGCCCCCTCTCCCTGCGGGGAAGATAACGCCCCCGCCTTCGGCACCCCCTCTTTACCAAAGAGGGGGAAGGGGGAGTTAATTTCCCCTCCCTTGAGGGGAGGGCCTGCCTGTCCGGTAGGCAGGGATGAAGGGGAGGGTGATGTATGTGGCTTTACTAATGACCTCAGTAGTAATACAGGCAGGCTTTATCTTGCCAAGGACTTTAATGCAGAGATAGCACGCAGATGTCTGTCTAATCTTGAAGAAGGAATATTAGAGACATATATTCAGAAAAAGGATCAGTTCGACTCTCGGGTAAAACTATCTGGATTTATTCCTCCACAAATTACAAAATGAATAAATTCATTGTTCTTTTGTTCCATTCCACAGATGATCGGAACCGGTCGTCTTTAAAGGACCTCGGTAATATCCATCCTGATCTATTCGAAGAAGTTCTGATGTCTTTAAAGAAAGATTTTGATATTGTGAGTCTTGAAGAGATCGTCGAAGGTATTTCAAAACGAGGGAAAAGCAGAGAAAAATTGCTTGCTATAACCTTTGATGATGGCCCGAAGTCTTATGCAGTGAATGCAGTCCCAATTATGGATTCACTAGGAATTCCCTCGACCTGTTTTTTGATCACAGACTGCATAGGAGACAAAGAAGTTTACTGGCGGTATTTATATAATTTTTGCATAAACAGCGGAAAAGGTATGGAGTTAGCTGATCTGATAAACTCAGAATACGGAGCTTCTATAAATACCGAAGGGATCATCAAATTCACACGTAATAACTATAACAAGAAAAAAAGTATAAGCATTATGAGAAAAATATTTGAAGAAATAATCTCAAAAGATGAATATAACAGCAAAGAGGGAGAACTTTTATTGTCTGTCAAAGACATTGATACCTTAAAGAAGAAACAGTCTGTCAGTTTCGGGATCCATACACACACTCATCCTGTAATGATGAGGTTGAGCGATGATGAGATACATAATGAGATATATGAAAGTTTGGAATTTTATAAGAGCAATATAAAAGACAATACGCCGATGTTCAGCATCCCATTTGGAAGGCTTTACCAGGATTATGACGAGAGGACTATTATTACAGCCGGAAAACTTTCGGTGGATGTGATCCTGTCTGCATATGGAGGTGATAACAAAATAGGCCAACCGCTTTATAATATACGCAGGCTTTCTGTAAATGAAGGTATGCTTAAAGACGGAATAGGGTCATTTGTCCGCTCGCTTAATAATATTGAAGCTCCTTCTGAATATTCGGAGAAAGAGGACTATTTAAATTCTGTGATTCAAAAAAAAGACTATTGAACTTTTCAATATAGTTCCAAACTTCTCTCATTCTGGCTCGTCCAGAATCTTTCTTTGCTTCTGAAGGATTCCTCTATGAGCCGTTGGCTTCGAGCCATAGGCCGACAAGCGGGAATGACACTTAAAGTAATATTCAAATAATAGACGCACTGCGGTCTCTGCCGCAGAGTTTTCATTGTAAATTTATTTTAAACAGATTTGACATAGTACATAATGAAAATGTTATTTTATTACTCCTTCATAGGCTCGTAGCTCAGTGGGAGAGCACTACCTTGACACGGTAGGGGTCGGCGGTTCGAAACCGCCCGGGCCTACCATAGAAATCAAACAGCTTACATGACCTGTAAGCTGTTTTTTTGTTCAAAAGTTATTCAAGCAGATTACGAAATGATTTTTAAATTAACGTCCTCACAGTTTTAGAAAAAGATAGTCTTTTTCTGCATTTTTGTGTTCAAATTATGTGTAAATTCCTTCTATTGAGCATTTTCACTCATAATTAAGATTTAAAAAAAGAGCAGTGAGAATTTTGATAATTATAAATGAATGACGTAACTAGTTGAAACTGCAAGATAATTAAATAAATAAAATTATGCAATAAATTAGAAAAAATGGTATCTTTATTGCTTGTTTATTTAGTTCTGTATATTAATAACGATTCTTGAAAATAAATACAATTTTTTTTGACAGGAGGAATTTAAGATGAGAGACGAAGGAAGCAGAGCTGGAAGATGGCAAATGGGACTGACTGTGATAATTATGATTTTGATTGGTTTTATTTTTGTTCAAGCTGAGGCAGCAACTTCCTTTACCGATGATTTTTCAGGAGGTATTAATACCGATCACTGGACTGTTACAGCCGGTGCTTACACGATTGACGATACACAGGGCGACATCCGCATTAGCAAACCGGATGGAGGTGGTGCCTGGGCACAAGTTTTTTTCGATCATGATCTTTATGGTGATTTTGATGTATCAGTGGATTATAGTGATGCTGTTTTGGCAGGATGCCAGAACCAGATACAGCTCAACCTGATATTTGGAGGGCAATACGTAGCAGACAGGAGAGAGAACTGGTGTGCAAGCAGATATTCGGTTTGGCTTGATCCAGGGGGAACGGTAGGCGTAATGGGCACATCGGATACATCCGGGATATTGAGGGTAACACGTGTAGGCAGTACCGTAACTTTTTATGCAAA
>Ga0154444_1210_pt1 | contig 10977 bp, 11 predicted proteins | sample RifGroC2_FD_105637 | JGI IMG/M metagenome (GOLD analysis project Ga0154444, IMG submission 105637) | Nitrospirae bacterium GWC2_42_7
AAGAACCTTCCGCTCATTGCTGTCAACCATCTTGAAGGACACATCCTTTCAGCATTTCTTGAAAACCCTGCACTTGAGTTTCCATTTCTGTCCCTGGTTGTATCCGGAGGACATACAAGCCTTTATTCAGCAGAAGATTACGGCAGATACTCTGAACTCGGAAGGACCCGCGACGATGCAGCAGGGGAGGCATATGACAAAGTATCAAAGCTTCTCGGCCTTGGATATCCCGGAGGGCCTGTTATCGACAGTCTTGCAAAGAACGGTGACCCTGTTGCAATAGATTTTCCGAGAGCATATCTTCCTGAAACCCTGGACTTCAGCTTCAGTGGCCTTAAAACATCAGTGCTGCACTATCTTAGAGCTGAAGCGCGGAAACGCGGAAGCGCAGAAGTTAAAGGAAAATTTGATATGTCCTCACTCCTTACTCCTCACTCCTCACTGATAAATGATATTGCTGCTTCATTTCAGTCATCTGTTGTTGATGTGCTTGTAAGGAAAACTGAATGGGCTGTAAAACAGCGGGGTGTCAGGCGTGTGTCTGTTTCAGGCGGTGTTGCTGCCAACAGTGAATTGAGAAACAGGATGAAAGCCATGGGTGAAAAACAGGCAGTTGAAGTATATTTCCCGTCTGCAGGTCTCTGCACTGACAATGCTGCAATGATCGCAACGGCAGGATACCATCGTTTTCTGAAAAAAGAGATCGCAGACCACGGCCTTAACCCCCAGGCATATTTGCCACTGTAATTACTTTTGGATTTTATTGAAATCGCAATGATGATATAATAGCTAAGGCTCTGTACTATACATTTAAATATCCTGAGCCATTGAGGAGGCAGATGCTTTTTGAAGGTGTAATTATCAGAGACCTGAATGTGTTTAATGATCAGAGGGGATGGCTTGCTGAAATATTCAGGGATGACGAAACAGATTTCTCTCCTGCTATGTCTTATATATCAATGACAAAGCCCGGCATTGGAAGAGGCCCCCACGAACACCTTGAACAATCTGATTATTTCTGTTTTTTAGGACATTTCAGGCTATATCTCTGGGACAACCGAAAAGAATCCAAAACCTATCTGGAGAAAATGATAATTGATAAACAGGGCGCACCATTCATCGCCATAGTTCCTCCGCGCGTTGTGCATGCGTATCTGAATAGCGGGCCTAATGATGCGTTAGTTATTAATCTCCCTGACAAACTATTTAAGGGTAAAGGCAAGTCTTTACCGGTTGATGAAGTAAGATACGAAAATGATCCTAAATCTCCATACAGGATAGACTGATGAGAATACTTGTGACCGGAGGAGCAGGATTTATTGGCTCGAATTTTATCAGACATGAACTGTCTGCCCATCCTGAACATCAAATAATCAACCTGGATAAACTGACATATGCAGGTAATCTAGAAAACCTCAGGAACATCGAAAATCTCCCGAATTATAAATTCATTAAAGGGGATATCTGTGACAAACAGCTTATCAAAAGTATGGAATTCGATGCAATTATTAATTTCGCTGCTGAGAGTCATGTTGACAGGAGCATACTCGATTCATCTCCGTTTCTTCAGACGAACATAATAGGCACTCAGAACCTGCTCGAAGCTTCAAGAAAAAAAGGCTGCAGGATACTGCATGTATCTACTGATGAAGTATACGGTTCAATAGCAACTGGATCATTCACGGAAAATTCTCCGCTTCAGCCTAACAGCCCTTATTCTGCAAGCAAGGCCTCATCAGATATGCTTGCAAAGGCTTACTTCGAAACATACGGACTTGATGTGATAATAACAAGATGTTCAAACAACTATGGCCCCTATCAGTTCCCGGAAAAACTCATTCCACTGGTGATCTATCATGCGGTTGAAGGCAAGCCAATACCTGTGTACGGAGACGGTAAAAATGTCAGGGACTGGATCCATGTCATGGACCACTGCAAAGCTCTCGACATTGCTTTTGAAGAGGGAAAGTCAGGAGAAATATATAACATCGGCGGCAATAATGAGCAGGAAAATATTTATATTGTCAGAATGCTCCTGAAGAAAGTTGCTGAAAAGACCGGAAGAAAAGAAGATGAGTTATCAGGACTTATAACCTTTGTTAAAGACCGCCCCGGACATGACAGAAGATATTCGATTGATCCTTCAAAGATGGAGAAGGTACTCGGCTGGAAGCCTGAGACAAGTTTTGATAAAGGGCTTTCTGACACCATAGACTGGTATCTTGAAAACAAACCATGGTGGAGCCGCATTATTTCCGGGGAGTATGTATATTATTACAAAACACAGTACGGAGAAAGGGATAAACAATGAAAATAGCCTTGACCGGTTCAGGAGGCATGCTTGGAACTGCGATAAAAACTGTCTTTTCCGGAAATGAGCTCATCAAGTTCACACGTGACAGATTTGATATAACTGTCCTCAATAATGTAGTGAAGCAGGTGAAAGACGCAAAACCTGATTTTCTTATCCATGCCGCTGCCTTTACAGAAGTTGACCGCTGTGAATCCGAGCCTGAAATGGCATATCTTATCAACGGCATAGGCACGAGAAATATTGCCATGGCATGTGAAGAAATAAAATGCCCTGTAATATATATCAGCACAGACTATATCTTCGACGGAAAAAAACAATCTCCTTATGATGAATGGGACACCCCTAACCCTATTAATGAATATGGTCTTTCCAAGCTAATGGGCGAAAGGTTCTTGTCATCTCTTACCAGCAGGTTTTACATTATCAGAACTTCATGGCTTTACGGGAAGAACGGGAAAAACTTTGTTGACACGATCTGTAAATTGTTATCAGACAAAGATACCATCGAGGTCGTACATGACCAGACAGGCTGCCCAACATACACAATAGACCTTGCAAAAAAAATACTTGAGATACTCGGGAAGGGTTACGGCACATATCATATTACAAATGCCGGTGATTGCTCATGGTATGATCTTGCAATGCAGATAGCAAAGATAAAAGGATCCAATAAAGAGATCATACCGGTAACATCAGAACGTTTCAAAAGACCCGCTCCAAGGCCGAGGAATTCAGTCCTGGGCAGCACTATGTTAAAGCTTGAAAAGATCGACAAACCGAGACCATGGGAAGAAGCACTCAAAGAGTATCTTGGATAAGCTTTGTTTAATCCGTCAAAGCACTCTCCTTTAGTCTTACTGCTGCGAAATGTTAAAATACGCCATGGATGAACCCTTTGTTTCAATTATAATACCGGTTAAAAATGATGCTTATTTTTTGAAGAATTGCCTCGAAAGCATTAATTTACTCGATTATCCAAAAGATAAAGTAGAAGTTATTATTGCAGACGGTCTCTCAATAGACAACTCTTTGGACATAGCAAGACAATACGGCGCAAAGGTAATTATCAATCAAAAAAAGACGGTCTCTCCAGGCAGGAATATAGCTTTCGAATCCGCTAAAGGCGAACTCGTGGCCTTTACAGATGCAGACTGCGTTGTTGACAGCAATTGGCTGAAGAATGCGGTCAAATACTTCAATGACAAAAAAGTTGTATGCGTTGGAGGGCCTAACCTCACTCCTCCAGAAGACGGAAGCTTCAGCAAGGCAGTAGGATTTGTCTTCGGACAGAGGATATTTGCAGCAGGCTCAATACATGCAAGAAACCTTAAAGAAATTAAAGAGGTCAGAAGCATTCCGGGATGCAATGCAATCTACAGAAAAAGCGGACTTGACCTGGTAATGCCGATAGATGAATCCCTGCTTACATGCGATGACACCGAACTCAACCAGAGGCTTCTCGATAATGGGTTCAAGCTTCTATACACTCCAGACGTATTTGTATGGCATTACAGAAGACCCAATCCCAAAAAGCTATGGAGGCAGATGTATAGGTATGCTATAGGGAGGCTTCAGGTTGGCAAAAGAGATAAACGAATGATAAATATGACGCATATAATAGTTGGGATGGGAATACCCTCAATATTACTTGTACTGGCATTAGCACTACCTCTCTTTCTGTTTTTTTCTGGCATAATCTTAATTCTGTTTTTCCTTCTCTCAGCATATTCCCTTCTCAAGACAGGGTCTCTTTCTGTTTCAATGCTAATACCTGTAGTTGTTGTTATAATATTTTTTGCATGGTCAGCCGGTTTTATGAGAGAGCTGATATTTCCGATGAAGAAAGTGGAAGGAAAATAATGAAAATATCCTTTTTATCACCCCCCTCTCTTGACGGCAAGCCTGCTGCTGACAGGCTTTACGGTTGTGCCTACTCCTTTTATTACCTTCCTCATATCCCAAGCCTTCTCTGTGCCACAATACTGCGCGATAATGGTTTTGATATCGAGATACTTGATTTTCCTGCGCATAAGAAAAGCATTGCTGAATTCACTGCGCACTTAAGATCCTCAAGCGCTGATGTCTATATTTTCTATTCAGTATTCCTTACGAAGCGCACAGACCTTAAGGCAAGGGAGATGATCAGAGAAATAAAGCCCGGCGCAAAATTCATTTATATGGGGCCGTATCCAACCGCTTTTCCTGAAGAACTTATTGATGACAGAGAGGATACAGTTGTTTTGCGGGGCGAGCCTGAGCTGACAACGCTTAAACTCATCAGAGCTTTTGATTCGGATTCAAAACTTGAAGATGTTGACAATATCGTATTCGGAACCAAACAGAATATCTGTCGCGGGCAATTTAAGGATTTTGTTAAAGACATAGACAGCCTTCCGATACCGGACAGAAAACTTCTCGACCATTCCGTTTATTTCAATTCAAAAATGAAAGGAAGCCCACAGACCGTATTGCTTACAAGCAGGGGATGTTCTTTCAGGTGCTGGTACTGCTTCCCGAATTCACTGAGCTATGTAAGAGAGGCTGTGCATAAAGAAAAGTATGGCAAAAAACCGCCGATCAATCTGATGTCCATCGAGAGAGTTGAAAAGGAATTAAAAGATATATCAGACCTCGGATTCAGGGCTGTCTCTGTTATGGATGATAACTTCATATGGGGAGAAGACAGAACCCTGAAACTCTGCGGACTTTTTAAAAAATACAATCTCGAGTGGTCATGTCTTGCAAGGGCTGACCTGATAACAGAGCCGATAGCAAAGGCCATGAAAGAATCAAAATGCACATATGTTGATATGGGCATAGAGTCTTTTGATCCTGAGATCTTAAAATGCATAAAAAAAGACCTGGATATCGAAAAGGCAAAAGCAGCCATAAAACTCCTGCAGAAATATGATGTTGAGCCTGAGGTCAATATTCTGATAGGAAGCTGTCCTGAAGAAACAGAGGCCAGCATAAAAAGAACAATTGATGAGGTCGAGGCCTTAAAGATACATTATGTGCTTTACTCAATAGCCACGCCTTTTCCCGGCACAGAGCTTTATAACGAAGCAAAGAAACAGGGATGGCTTATAGGCGGGGAATATTCATTAAACGATGCTGTGTACGAGTCTGTGCTTTCATATCCCAATCTTTCAAAAGATGACCTGGAGAGACTTATAGCATCAGCTTACAGGCGTCATTACTTCAATCCCCATTTTCTTTTCAACGAGATAAAGAGCCTCACATCCTTTACGGAATTCGTTTCGAAACTTAAGACAGGAATAATCGTTTTTAAAAAATATGTGCTCGGCCTTCAGGAAAAGGAAAGCAGACAGGTTTGAAGATACTCCTTATACAGCCCCCGCCAAGAAATATTCAGAAAGAAGACATCATAGTTCCACCGCTCGGCATCGCATATCTTGCAGCTGTGCTCGAGAAAAAAGGACATAATGTCGGCATTATTGACGGGTTTGCCGAAGGGCTTGATTATCAGACTCTCGAAAACAGGATAAAGGATTTTGTTCCTGATATCGTCGGCATAACAGGAATGACACCAGTTATAGACAATGCGTTCAGAACTGTGAAGGCAGCAAGGAAATACGCAAAACATATTATAATGGGCGGCCCTCATGCGTCGATGGTCAGAAAAAATATATTCGAGCAAGCCCCTGAAATAGATTTTTCTATTCAGGGTGAGGGCGAGACAAGCATCTCTATGCTCGTTGATGCTATAGACAAGGGTTCTAACATCAGTTCAATTCCCGGACTGATAACAAGAGACTTCGAAAACCCTCCGGCATGTTATATAGAGAACCTCGATTCTTTGCCTTTGCCTGCAAGGCATCTTCTGCCGAATGATAAATACAGATACATACTTTCGAAAGGCAAGGTCACCACAATATTTTCCTCAAGAGGCTGTCCATATCATTGCATCTTCTGCGACAAGACAGTCTTCGGCTCCAAATGGAGGGCAAGATCTTCTGAAAATGTTCTCGAAGAGATTGAACTTGTTGTAAGAGATCTTGGAGTAAAATCCATAGTGTTCTATGACGACCTCTTTACCGTAAAAAAAGACAGGGTTGTTGAGATTTGCAAGGGTATCCTTGACAGAGATCTTGATATAGAATGGAAGGCCGAAGGCAGAGTGAACATCGTTGATGAAGAGACCCTGAAATGGATGAAAAAGGCAGGATGTTCCATGATAGCCTATGGAGTTGAGAGCGGCAACCAGAAAGGACTTGATTATCTGAACAAAGGCACAAAGGTTGAGCAGATACGGAACGCCTTTGAGCTTACACAAAAGGCAGGCATAAAACCAATGGGATATTTTGTGCTCGGCATACCTGTTGAGACATACGAAGAAGAGATAGGCACGATCGAATTTGCAAAAGAGATCAAGGCTGCCTACGCGCAATTCAGCGTTTTATCTCCAACCCCAGGCACAAAACTTTATGATGACGTAATCAAGATGGGATGGTACAGGGAGATAGATGCACAGAATCCAATGGATAAGGACCTGAAAAGGCCTGCAATAATCAATGAGAACTGGGATGAAATAAAATTAAACAAAATACTGAGAGAGGCTCACAGAAAGTTTTATCTAAGCCCATGGTACATCATGCAAAGGCTTAAGGAGATAAGAAGCCTGAAGGAATTTGCTGATAAGGCCTCGGCAGGATTAAAACTTTTAAAATGGTATATGGGGAGATGATATATGTTTAGGTTTCTTAAGTTTATGTTTCTTATCGCTGTAGTTTGCGTGATCATTTTCCTACTGCATGGTCTTATACTCGAAAAGGCCGGTAAATTTATTTACAAAAAAGATGAACTGAAACCTGCTGATGTCATAGTTGTTCTTGCCGGTGAACAGATGGAAAGAGTTGAATACGGAGCCAGTCTCTTTAAGGAGGGATGGGCAAGAAAAGACCGAATCATTATGGCAGGAGGCCCGCTCGTCTGGAAATACTCGTGGGCCGGGATCATGAAAGAACACGCAGTAGCACTCGGGATTCCTGCAAAGCAGATACTGCTTGAAGACACGTCAAGATCAACAGAGGAAGACGCGAAGTTCACAAAAGATATTTTAATGAAACATGGCTACAAATCAATGATCCTGATAACGTCACCATACCACAGCAAAAGGGCTTCAATGATATTCGGACGTATAATGGGAAAAGATATAAAGATCATCAATGCCCCGGCAGACAACAGCTGGTTCAGTTTCGATGAATGGTGGAAAAGGCGCAGGGACAGATCTGTTGTTCTCAGTGAGTACTCCAAATTTATATGGCTATTAATCTTTGGAGTTGATTAACCTTAAATACAATTCAAGAAAAATAGATCGAATAATCAAGCTTTATATCTTGAAGCACTCTATCCGCATCAATAATCATATTTGCAAAACAGTCGAGATTCACAAGCGCATTTGCACTGGCATCCTTTTTTGCAGCCTCTGAAATTCTCTGCGAAAAATCCCTGTTCACACTACTGATCTTTTCGTAAATTTCCTTCAGGCCTTTCAGATCAAAACCAGCAGGTTCTCCATCCATTTTCAGAAAATATTGAGATAAAAGATACATGGATGACATTCTGTAAACAGTCTCCAGAAGATTCGCAAAAGGCAGATGGAATCTGACCATCGGTTTTATATATTCCATGACTGGGCATTCGCTTGTAACCATGATGACCCCTATCAGACCTCCCAAGCCTTCCTGAATATTCGTCTCCTTAGAATACGTCCTTTCATATGTGTTTACAGTAACATTTACGTTCTGATAGGAGAAAAAATCCTGAAATTCGTCAGTTATGGCTGAGAGGTTTAAGGCAATAGGACAGTACTTTTTTGATCTTCCGTCAAGAGAGCAGATAGAGCATTTATTCCTTTCCAATACAGTCCATTCAGGCGGCTCAGGATTTTTGTCTGAGATAAGATTGAGCGTCACTCTGTCAATAAGGATATTGAATGTCTTTAATTCTCCGTTATCAAACCTGAAGCAGTAGTCGATCTTAATGGGCTTTTCCATGATGAATTAAATTAAAGCAAACCCTGATTTCTGTCAAGGAGATATCTGATAAAATAAGGACAAACAGGTGTTTGATTTTAAAATGTAGGGGCGAACGGCGTTCGCCCATCAGATACAACAAACCATTATTATTTTAAAAGTCCAACGACCTTCTGCATCTGTCCTTTATGATATTCAATTATGTCCTGCGGCGTGCCCCATGATGAAGCCCTTCTCCCAAGCACTTCCATTGACTTGACCAGAGCCTCTTTTGTGGGCGTCTCATAATCTCCGCCGACTTCCTTAAAAACCAGCTTTATGGCAGTTATTATGCTGTCACGCAAATGCCTGTCATCCGAGCTGAGCCCGAGGTCTTTTTTTGATCTTGCAAAGGTCTCTTTTTGTGCTTCAATAAAACAGGTCACCATAATATCTCTTGCCTTGTACGGAGTAAGGTTTTCCAGGTCCTTGTCCTGCAAGCACCATCTGTGGAAACGCTCTTCTGCCATAACAACCTCCATTTTTATCATTATATTGATTTATAGTCCTTACCTTATAAATATCACAAATGGAGTTCTTCGGCAACAGTCAGATCAAATTCTAAACTAAGCAACGATCATTGGAGTTAAATCCGTAACTCCCCCTTACCCCCTCTTAATCTAAGAGAGGGTAACTACTTATTCAAAAATCCTGAGAAGAAACCCTAAAGATAAGGAGAGGTGAGGATTCGTTATGCGATTATTACGTTAAATAAAAGCTTAAACCCTGAACCTCTTCAGTCGCAAGGCATTGCTAACAACTGTGACAGATGAAAATCCCATTGCACCGGCTGCCAGCATGGGATTAAGAAGGATCCCGAAAAACGGGAAAAGAACACCTGCTGCAACAGGGATAAGTATCACATTATAGGCAAAGGCCCAGAAGAGATTCTGTTTTATATTGCGCAGAGTTGCCTTTGAGAGCGCTATTGCAGTAACCACACCTTTGATATTGCCGCTGATAAGGGTGATGTCAGATGCCTCCATCGCAACATCAGTCCCAGTGCCGATCGCAATCCCCACATCAGCCTGAGCAAGCGCGGGGGCGTCGTTGATACCGTCGCCAACCATGGCAACAACTCTAGACTCAGACTGGAGTTTCTTCACTTCATTTGCTTTCTCCTCAGGAAGGACTTCTGCAAGCACCCTGTCTATGCCTGCCTGACTGGCTATCGCCTCTCCGGTACGCTTGTTATCACCTGTTATCATGACAACCTCTATCCCGAGAGAGTGCAAAGATCTTACTGCCTCAACAGATTCTTCCTTCAATGTATCGGAGACAGCAATAATACCTGATGCACTCTTATCAACACTAAGGAACATCGGAGTTTTACCTTCTTTTGATAGCCTCTCTGCCTCTATCTTTAGATTTCCTGTATCTATCCCTTCATCCTGCATGAATCTCTCGTTCCCCAGTATCACAACCTTGCCATTGACTTCCGACTTGATACCATGTCCAGGCACTGCCTTGAACTGTCCGGCATCCTTGAGTTCAATCCGGTAATCCTTTGCCTTTTTTATTATCGCCTCTGCAAGAGGATGTTCTGAACCTTTTTCTGCTGATGCGGCATATAGGAGAATATCTTCCTCTGACAAGTCTCCTTTTATAATATCTGTTACTTCAGGACTGCCCTTTGTGAGTGTACCGGTCTTATCGAAAATAACAGTATTGATCTTATGTGCTGTCTCGAGCGCCTCGCCGCTACTTATCAATATACCGTTCTCAGCGCCCTTCCCTGTCCCAACCATAATAGAGGTCGGGGTTGCAAGCCCTAACGCACATGGGCAAGCGATAATAAGCACAGCTATAAAATTAAGTACCGCATAAGTAAAAGAAGGTTCAGGCCCGAAAAAATACCATACTATAAAGGTCAAAGATGCAATCGACATAACAGCCGGCACAAAATATGAAGCTATGAGGTCTGCCATGCGGGCTATAGGAGGTTTTGAACCCTGGGCTGACTGGACCATACCTATAATGTGCGATAACATTGTGTCCTTCCCCACCTTTGTAGCTTCAAATCTGAAAGAACCTGTTTTGTTTATGGTCGCTCCAATAACGCTGTCGCCGATATTCTTTTCTGTGGGCATGGACTCTCCTGTGACCATGGATTCATCTACCGAAGAGTAGCCTTCCTTGAGCACTCCATCAACAGGGATCTTCTCCCCAGGCTTTACAATGATGATGTCGCCTATCTCCACCTCTTCGACAGGAATATCGATCTCCTGCCCATCCTTCAGTATCAGTGCTGTCCTTGCCTGTAAACCTATAAGTTTCTTGATAGCCTCTGAGGTCTGTCCTTTTGCTCTTGCCTCAAAAAGCCTTCCAAGGAGTATCAGTACAATAATAGTGGCTGCTGTATCAAAATAAACTCCTGCTGTATATCCTTTCAGCTCGAACAGCTCTGGAAAAAATGTTGCAGCAACACTGTATATATATGCAGAGGATGTACCGACTGCAATAAGCGTGTTCATATTCGTTGTCCTGTGGCGGGCTGCTGCAAAGGCACCTGTATAGAACTGCCATCCTATCCAGAACTGTACCGGGGTTTCAATTAAAAATTGAAGGAAAAAATTAAGCTGCATCGGGATGTGCCAGATCTTTGAAAGACCGATATTGTCCCAC
>Ga0154444_1212_pt1 | contig 10855 bp, 12 predicted proteins | sample RifGroC2_FD_105637 | JGI IMG/M metagenome (GOLD analysis project Ga0154444, IMG submission 105637) | Nitrospirae bacterium GWC2_42_7
CTTCAGGCAGGGTCCTTGTGGATAAGTTTTTGCGAATAGACGGCTTTCCATTTATTTATGCTATTGGCGATAATGCCCTTGCTGTAAATCCTGAAACTGGCAAGCCGGTTCCTGCTGCTGCCCAGTTTGCGTTACAGCAGGGGCGAATGGCAGCAGATAACATTTATGCTGAAATAACAGGCAAAGAGAAAAAGGTCTATCGCCCGAAAGTTATTGGAGAGGTGGTTAGCTTAGGAAGGCATCTTGCTGTTGGCTGGCTGGCGCTTCCGTTCCTGAAGAAATTTACTTTCGCCGGTTTTGTTGGAAGCCTGCTTAAAGTTGCGATTCAGGAGAAGCATATTATGCTGCTGAGAAAAGAGAGCAGGAACTGGGTGAAGTATTGATTTGTTGAAAAAGAGGCGATATTTTTTTTGGATAAAATAACGAAATGTTTTGTAATCTAAAATATTTAACAGAAACAAGGAGGATCAAGATGAAGACAAGGAATGGTTTTGTTGAGATGATGTTGGTATTTTTTATCTTTATCGGCATTTGGTTTATTCCGAATATCACTTTTGCGCATTGTGATACACTTGATGGCCCTGTTGTATTAACTGCAAAGGCTGCGTTGGAAAAAGGTGATATCATCCCTGTTCTCAAATGGGTTAGGAAAGATGATGAAAAAGAGATCAGGGCCCAGTTTGATAAGACCCTTGCGGTGAGGAAGCAGGGCAAAGAGGCAAAGGAGCTTGCAGATATGTATTTTTTTGAAACCCTTGTGAGAATACACAGGGCAGGTGAAGGCGCACCTTATACAGGGCTTAAAGAAGCAGGGGCCGTCGAACCATCTGTTGCAGAAGCAGATAAGGCATTGGAGAGCGGTTCTGTTGACAAGTTGGTCAAGCTTGTGACCGATGCTGCTGAAAAAGGCATCCGCGAACGTTTCGCATATACAGTAGAAACGAAAAAGCATGCTGAACATGGCGTCGAATATGGCAGAAAATTTGTTGCAGCCTATGTTGAATTTACGCACTATGTCGAGAGGCTTCATATGGATGCTATGGGTCCAATGGGCCACAACCACGGCAAGGCTGAAGCCCCGGCAGCAGGTGAGCACCAACATTAATAGGAGGATTTATGACCCCGACCGAGATATTAAAACATGAGCATAAGATAATTCTCATGGTACTTGATTCAGCTGAAAGAGAGGTTAATTCCATCTCAGCCTCTAAAAAAATAAATTCTGAAAAGATCAGCAAGATGCTCGATTTTTTCAGAAATTTTGCAGACAAATGCCATCATGCCAAAGAAGAGAAACATCTTTTTACCATGATGAATAAGAAAGGAATGCCTTCTGAGAATGGCCCGATCTTTGTGATGTTAAAAGATCATGATGAAGGCCGCAGAAGGCTGAAGGCTGTGGCTGATTCTATTCCGCCTGCTGATGCAGGCGATGCCGGGGCAGTAGTAAGGATAAAGGAAAACCTGTCCGCATATATAGAAATGCTCAGATCCCATATTCAGAAAGAGGATAATCTGCTTTATCCAATGGCTGACCAGATGTTCAGTGTAAAGGACCAGGAAGAACTATCAGGAGCGTTCGAGAAGGTTGAAACTGAAGAAATAGGCGCAGGGGTACATGAGAAGTACCATGCTCTTGCGCATGAACTGGGGAAGAATTAATCAATCCCTTTTCCTTCTGAAACAACACGGTAATAAGTTCTGTCACTTGGAAGAAGGCTGATTTTTCAACAGTTTAAAAATAGAACTGTTGAAACTCCCTCCAGATTCTTCTATCATACATTGATAGGATGATCACATTTTTATTATGAAAAGAACGCATATCAGATCAGGAAGATGGACAGAGGAAGACCTGGACCGGATCATCCGCGAGTCCTCGAAGATCAAAACAATTGGTAGAAGAATAGATTTTCTCTCAAAACAGTTTCTCGGCCTTAGGTATAAAGGCTCAACATTGATCGGTGATATGAACACAAAAGAGATCCTGGTGATCGATCTTGAAGGGGTTGATTGCTTCACATATTTGGATTATGTTGAGGCAATGAGAATGTCGGTATCATATTCTGAATTTACAAAAAACCTAACGAGAGTAAGATATAGAAATGGGAAGGTTGCCTTTAGGTACAGAAACCACTTTTTCACTGACTGGATATATAACAATTCTGATATGGTTGGTGATGCTACATATAAAGTTGGCGGACGAACTACAAAACAGATCAAAAAAATGCTTAACCGGAAAAAAGACGGCACATTCTTTATCCCCGGTATAAAAACTATAAAACGTGAGATCAGGTTTATACCTTCTGCTGATATTAATGCCTTGGTTATTAGAAAACTTAGAACAGGAGATTATGTTGGTATATATTCTGATATGCAGGGATTAGATGTTTCGCATGTGGGGATAATTATTAAGAATAAGGGTAATATTTATTTACGTCATGCATCATCATTGAAAGAAAATAAAAAAGTCGTGGATCAGGATCTCATGAAATATATATCGAAAAGACCAGGGATAGTTGTGTTAAGGCCAAAGGGTTAAATAGATCCTGTGTATAAACTTATGATCCCCCTCACCCCTGCCCTCTCCCTTCAGGGGAGAGGGACTAAAAAAAGCCCCTCCCTTGAGGGGAGGGGTTGGGGGAGGGTGTGACCCTGATATTTATAAACAAACACTAAATATCATGAAATTCATAAAACATATTCTGAACCGCAGGATGCTTGTTGCTCTGCTGATGGGATTCTCATGCGGCCTGCCGCTTCTTCTCACGGGTTCTCTGCTTCAGGCATGGATGGTGAAAGAAGGTATCGATCTTACATATATCGGCATGATGTCTCTTGTCGGAATACCATATACTATCAAATTTTTCTGGGCCCCTTTTCTCGACAGATTTACACTTCCTTTTCTTGGAAGAAGAAGAGGGTGGATGCTTATAGCACAAATAGCGCTGGCAGTTTCTATTGGAGTGCTCGGATATTCTAATCCTGCTGCAAACCCATGGATGCTTGTTCTTGCTGCGCTTCTTGTGACATTTTTCAGCGCTTCACAGGATATTGTGGTGGATGCTTACAGAAGAGAAGACCTCTCAGACGAAGATCTCGGACTTGGTTCATCATTATATATTAATGGATATAGGATCGGAATGCTTCTTGCTTCAGGCGGGGGGCTTTTTCTTGCGGATCATATTCCATTTCAGATGGTCTATATGATCATGGCCGGTTGTATGATACCTGGGATTGCGACGACGCTTCTTACCCCTGAAACATCATCCGGATTTGGAGCGCCAAAAACAATGAAAGAAGCTGTGTTCGGCCCGATTGTAGAATATTTTTCACGTCCGAGCGCGCTCTGGATACTTGCCTTTATCCTGTTTTATAAAATAGGCGATTCTATGGCAAGCGCTATTTCTACGCCTTTTTATCTTGATATAGGTTTTTCAATGTCAGAAATTAGTGCGGTAGTGAAGGCATTTGGTTTGTTTGCAACAATAGCAGGAAGTCTTATTGGTGGTGTTATGATGATCTGGCTTGGCATTAACCGTTCGCTCTGGATATTCGGCGTGCTTCAGGCAGTTTCTACAGCCGGATTCGCATTTCTTTCATCTATTGGACATAGTGTTACAGCACTATCCGCAGTCATTGCTTTTGAAAATCTAAGCGGAGGCATGGGTACTTCAGCATATGCTGCTTTTATGGCGAGCATCACAAACAAAAAATTTACTGCTACGCAATATGCCCTGCTGAGCAGCCTTATGGGCATTCCGAGGGTGATAGCATCCGCACCAACAGGTTTTCTCGCCAAGCATATGGGATGGTGGTGGTTTTTTGTGTTCTGTACACTTATAGCTTTGCCTGGGATGCTTCTTTTGCTGAAATTTGCACCATGGAAAAATATCAATGATAAAATTTGTCCAAAATAGATCTCCCCACAGCAGAGAAGGCGGATTATCCTAAAGTCTCCCCTCCCTTGACGGGAGGGGTTTACCCGCCTATGGCGGCTCCGAAGGCGACTAGGGATTAAGGGGAGGGTGAAAATCCCCCTCACCCTAACCCTCTCCCGCAAGGGGAGAGGGAAGTGAAATACTGTTTGACAGTCTTTATCAGCTGTGATATTTTGGAATCAAATAATTTAAAAGGAGGATTGACATGGCCTGTAAATCAAAGGGCGGTGCATGCGGGACAACAAAGAAGACCGCAAAGAAATCCAAGAAGAAATAGAATTATTTATTTGGCAAGTAAAAGAGTGTGGGGATGGCTTATACCATCCCCACATTTATTTTTTAATGGTAATCGTGTGTTCCGCTGATGACCTTTATGCCTGTTTTGGTCTCGATCATTTTCGCAAGCTCTTCAGGAGTCGTATAAGGGCAACCTGGTTTCGCATTTGCCAGACATGAACTCAGATGGATAGCATCCGGCTTTATCTCTGATAATTTCATAGCCATCCCGACAGTTGGAATAACAGATCTTCCCGGGCATTCGCACTGAATAAAAGCTATCACATTTGATTGTTCCTCAAATTTACCTTCACCCATGGCTGCTGCCTTAAGGCATCTCCACTCACCGGGGCAACCATATCCGCTGTCCATATAAGAACCACAACCAACAACAGCAATTTTCTTCATAATAAACCTCCTGAGTTATAAATTATTAAGGTGTGCTGATTACAGAGAACATACTTTGTTCTCTGTAAGTCCGCTGCGGAATATATTACAGCAAATGGTCTTTCAAAATCACGATAAGTTAATAAAATATCAAGTATCTATCGTAGCAAAACAGGGAAAGATTCGTATGTCATGCCTTCTTTTCATAAAGTATCCGAATATATGATAAAATCTACTGTGTTTGAAAAAGAACTTATGGATTTACAAAAGAAGTATTTATTGCGGAATATAGTTTCACGTTCATCGCCGCAGGGACCGATCATAACCATTAAGGGGAAAAAATACTTAAATTTCTCATCAAACGACTATCTGGGCCTTGCAAGCCACCCTGAGATTCTTGAAAAAGCAGGCAAAGCATTAAAAAAATATGCATCCGGCTCGGGAGCTTCAAGACTTCTTGGAGGAGGCAGCGACCTTCACGCAAAGTTAGAAGAACAGGTTGCGGATTTTAAGGTCACTGAATCAGCTTTGATTTTTAATTCAGGTTATTCTGCCAATATCGGCATTATACCTGCAATAGCTTCAGAAGGTGATGTTATCTTTAGCGATGAATTAAATCATGCGAGCATAATAGACGGATGCAGACTGAGCCAGGCCAGAACTGTTGTTTTCAAACACAGGGACATTTCTCATTTGAAGAGTCTTATATTAAAAGAAAAGGCCCGAAGAAAAATTATTATTACGGATACGGTTTTCAGCATGGATGGCGATATTGCTCCGATAGGTGAAATATACAAATTATGTTTGTCTCTGAACTCCTCACCCCTTACTCCTCACCCCTTACTTTTGTATCTTGATGATGCCCATGGTACAGGAGTTCTTGGAAAGGGAAGGGGAGCTCTTGCTCATTTTGGGCTGAAGCCTGAGCCCTGGATAATTCAGATGGGGACATTCTCAAAGGCTTTAGGGTCTTATGGCGCTTTTGCTGCAGGCAGCAGAGATGTCATAAGCTGGATTATAAATAATGCAAGGAGTTTTATATTTTCTACAGCACTTCCTGCTTCTGTCATCGCTGCATCAGGCGCATCAATCAGTATCATTAAGAAGAACAGGTCTTTGATAAAAAAGCTTTGGTCAAACAGAGATTATCTTGTAAATAGCATAAAAAGCGCAGGATATGACACTCTAAAAAGTGAGACACCGATCATCCCTCTGCTTATAGCTTCAGCAAAAGAAGCCCTCACTCTGTCTAGCTATCTGTACAGAAAAGGTATTTATGTGCCTGCAATAAGGCCTCCAACGGTAAAAGAACCGAGGCTCAGGATAACTGTCAGTGCAGCTCATACAAAAGAACAATTGGATCTTCTTATTAAAACGCTGAAAAGATATTGCAAAGAAAGAGGATGAACACTGAGACTTTTGCAAAAGCCTCAGCTGGCAAAGAATATAAGGATGCTATAAAATATGCAATCCGTGCAGGATTAGATCGAATTGACGGGGTGAATGTATGAAGCTAAGATTTTTGGGCGGCGCAAGGACAGTGACAGGCACATGTTTTTATCTGGTCAGAGGAAAAAATAAGATACTTGTGGACTGCGGTATGTATCAGGGGCCTAATGCAGCCGAGGTGAACAGAAATAAATTTGAATTCGACCCTTCAGAGATAGATTGTTTATTTCTTACCCATTCACACCTTGACCATGTGGGGCTTGTTCCAAAACTTATCCGGGAGGGTTTTACAGGCAAGATAATAACCACTTCTGCTGCAGCTGATATTACGGAGCTGATACTTTATGATGCTGCCCATATACAGGAGACTGATACTGAATGGCATAACAGAAAGGCGTTGAGATCAGGGTCCCCTATTATCGAACCCTTATATACAAGAAGAGATGTGGACAATGTTTTACCATTGATCGAGAGAAAAAACTACGGCAAGATAGAGAAGCTCTGCGAAGGAATAAGATACAGATTTGTGGATGCAGGGCATATTCTTGGTTCTTCTTCTCTCGAATTGTGGTATATAGACGGCACAGGAGAAAAGAAGATAGTCTTTTCAGGAGATATCGGAAAAAAGGAGAACCCGATAGTGCATGACCCTGTTTTTGTTGAAGAGACAGATTATCTCACTATAGAATCCACATACGGCAACAGGAACCACAAGGGCATGGAGGCATCCATTGACGAGCTTGTTGAAGTGATCAAATCAACTTTTAAAAAGGGCGGAAACGTGATAATTCCTTCTTTTGCTCTCGGAAGGACACAGGACCTTCTCTATATCTTAAATAAGCTTGTGAAAGAGGACAGGCTTTTCAGAATTAATGTTTATATAGACAGCCCTCTTGCTGAGAGAATAACAAAAGTCTATGCCGCGCATCCTGAGTATTTTGAGGCAGGAGCAAAAGAATTATTCAATCTCGAAAGCAGGGATGCGCTAAGGTTACATTTCACCAGAAGGATCGATGACTCGATAGCGCTTAACAGGATAAAAAGGGAAGCTATCATTATCGCGAGTTCAGGAATGTGTGAAGGCGGAAGGGTAAAACACCATCTAAAACATAATCTCTGGAGAAAAGAGAGCAGCATAGTATTTGTCGGTTTTCAGGCGCATGGCACACTCGGAAGAGAGATCGTGGACGGCAAGAAGATTGTGGAAGTGCTTGGCGAGGACATTGTTGTCAGGGCAGGAATACATACTCTTGGAGGGTTCTCTGCTCATGCTGATAAGGATGAGCTGATGGAATGGATATCCATGTTCAAGAACTCTCCTGAAATTTTTGTGGTGCACGGCGAAGAAAAAGCATCGCTTGATTTTCAGGCTTTGGTAAATGAGAGATTTGGGTATAAGACCCATGTGCCGGAAAAAGGACAGGAGTTTGAGATATGAATGCCGATCTATTATAATAAATCATCTTAATAAAATTTATTGATAAACCTCGATATAATCAATATGTGAGATAGAGCTTTCTCCTGTATTGTCCGAATCATTCATTATTGCTAGGCCCGCAATTGACGGCGGGTCTTCTCCAAAGGCTTTCTTATAGTCTTTAATGATATCGATCTTTTCTTCTATCCATTTTCCTGCATTTTCATCACCAGACTCCAAAACCAGCATTTTTGATTCAGATGCAAAAGGGCTGATAATGATATTCTTATCATGTGTCCTGCTTTCCCATATATAATTCAAGCTGCTGTGCGGCGGATACTCTCCATAAATTGCTCTTGCAATCCCGTATTTCAACTTAGTTCCAAAAGATGCAACGGCAGGATCATATTTGAAAATAACATACACGCGGATCGGATAATCATCTCCTGACTTTTCGCCGGCATTTCCTTTTCGGTAAACGTTCCTTATCTTCCAGCGCCACCTTACGTTAGGATAGTCATAGACATTGAACTCTTTGTTGAGGAGCAGTCCTGAAGCCGAGGCATTGCTTTCAGCTTTCAGGTAACTGTTTATGCCTTCTTTTTCGATTGTGTATAAAGTATGTTTATTTATTTTCGGAAAAAAGAGCGGTCTCCAGTTTTCGAGATTATTGAAATCTTCGCGAAAGAAGACTTTATGAGTATATGCATGGAGATATTCATTCAATAGAAACAAAATCAGAAGTGATGAAATAATAATAATACCTGGTTTCACCCTCCCTCCTCTTTTGATTTATTAAATTTTCAATACCCAACAGTCTCTGCTGTGGGGTTTTCCTATAGTTCCCTCCCCCTTGAGGGGGGAGGGTGAGGGAGGGGGTGACTCAGTAGTTTCACCCTCTCCTTAATCCCCTCCTCTATGAGCCGTTGGCTCCGAGCCATAGGTCCTCAAGGGAGGGGAGATTTTAGATGTCCCGCCGTCTCTGCGGCGGGGAGTTTCATTTGCAGGCGACCGCCTGCTAAGCGATTGCGCCTGTTCATGTTGACCCCTGACCGGCAGTACAACCATAACAGTGGTTGCCGACGCTTATTTCCCGTGCTTTAAGAAATTCATGATCAAAAACCCGAATGTGTTGAGGACAGGAATCATTAATATGAAGGCCGAGCACCTGATTAAAGTCACAATCATAAAGATATCCATCCCATCCTACACTTATGAGGTGCCTGCACATCAGAGCGTCTAACGTACATGGATTAAATGAGTCTTCCAATGTTTTCAGATATTTTCCCAAAGAACCTGTTTTATCGAGATGATCTTTAAATCTGCCGATAGGCATATTTGAAAAAGTAAAAAGATGGTTAAAGGTTATTTCATGCTGTGCCGCGAGTTCGCGACGGTAGTCCTCTTCAAGACTTTTTTGTTCAGGCGCTAGAAATGTGCCTGAAGGATTATAGACAAGATTCAGTTTTTTTTCGGAATTGCCGTTTTCATAACCAAGACTATTTAGGCGTTTTATCACCTCGATGCTCTTTCGAAAAGTCCCATCACCCCTAACCCTGTCCACACTGCTATTCATATAATAAGGAAGTGAGGCAGTTATCTCGACATCATGCTCCTGGTAAAATTCAGGCAGATGTTCAAAACCCTTCTCAAAGAAGATTGTAAGATTCGAACGGACAATAACGTGGCAACCTTCTTTTTTTGCTGCTGTAACAAGATAGGTGAAATGCGGATTCATTTCCGGAGCCCCGCCGGTTATATCAAGCGTTCTTATCTCATGCTTCTTTAACACGTCAAGGACCTGATCAACAATATCTTTTTCCATCATCTCGGTTCTGCCTGGACCTGCACTGACATGGCAATGTTTGCACGCCATATTACAGCGATAACCCACATTGTCCTGAAGCCGCTCTATTTCGATTGAATTCAGAGAGTTCTGCAGGACTTCGGATATCTTATTTTTAAATTCCATTTACACTTTTTATTATATCATGCATAAAAGATCAGTCCACTTGAATGGAATATTCTGTTGCGCACCCTTGGTTGAAGTATTAGCCCATCTTACAAAAGTGATTCTGGATAATAAAACAACCCAATAAACCCAACAAACTCAACGAACCCAATAAACCCGATATATTGTGCATTGCAAATAAAAATCATACAATATTGATATGGCGAACCCTTTGAACATTATGAATAAAATGAATAGAGTGCCGGCATCCGTGATAAAGGAGACCGAACAATGACAGACCTGAATATTATACTTCTTCGTGGACTGATCTCATGGGGAGGTTTTGCCCTTTTTCTTACAGCTGAACTGCTTAACCCCTATAGGAAACCATCAGTTCCAAAAACAAAGAGGATTATGACTAATTTATCCCTCACTATCCTGAACAGCGCTTTTATAAGTTTGCTTTTTTCTGCGCTTATTTTCAGTACAGCCTCCTATGTTACAGACAACAAGGCAGGTGTCCTGAATATGTCGAATATGCTGATGATGCCTTATTGGCTAAAAATTATAGTAGCGGTTATATTCATGGACTTTATGCTATACATCTGGCATCTTCTCAATCATGAGATGCCCTTTTTCTGGCGTTTTCACCGTGTGCATCACAGTGACCTTAACATGGATGTTTCAACAGCAACGAGGTTCCATATCGGGGAGCTTTCCATCTCCGCTGTAATTAAGATAGGGCTTATCTTCTTCATTGGAGCTGATATTATCAGTGTTATTATTTTCGAGAGTTTGCTCGTACTAACTGCACAGTTTCATCACAGCAGTCTCAAGGTGCCCGGATGGTTTGAAAAATATTTTTGGCTTGTTTTTGTGCCTCCTTCGATGCACCGCATCCACCATTCTGTTGTGTTAAAGGAGCGGAACACAAATTATGGAACGATCTTGTCGATATGGGACAGAATGTTCGGTACAATACTTAAGGATATTGATCAGGATAAGATCATCATCGGAATGGGAGCCTATCATGAGCCGGATAAACTTAAACTCCGTCATCTGCTCTTAATGCCTTTCACAAGAGCTGTCAAATGATATCTGTCATAATTCCTGTTCTGAACGAGGAATATCATATTGCCGAATGCATAAAAGCGCTGAAGGCCGAAGCTTGCGAGATCATAATTGCTGACGGAGGAAGCTCTGACAGGACAGTGGAAATCGCTGCATGCTTTGAAGAAGTGAAGGTCATCAGCACAGAAAAAGGTCGCGGCATTCAGATGAATAAGGGAGCTGCAGCAGCAGGAGGAGAAATTCTGCTTTTCCTCCATGCAGACACGATGCCCGAAAAGGGCTGGGCAGGAGAAATTTTATCACTGTTTGAAGATGATTCTATATCAGGAGGCGCTTTCACTTTCAGCATTCAATCACCCGCATGGA
>Ga0154444_1211_pt3 | contig 10842 bp, 12 predicted proteins | sample RifGroC2_FD_105637 | JGI IMG/M metagenome (GOLD analysis project Ga0154444, IMG submission 105637) | Nitrospirae bacterium GWC2_42_7
GACCATCAGGGAACAGGAAGAGGCGAATGTACAAGATGTCATATCAGGGTCCCGCATGGAGGCAAGGTATCGAGATTAATCTCTGCTGATAACACTGGGGGAATGCCTGCGAGGTACTATCCTAATGGTACCATAGAATCAATCCTCAACTTGAGGAAGTTTACAAAAAACACTTATAACAATTATCAAAAAAGCAACTGTTATTCCACATCCAGCAATTGCAGCGACCATAACAACTCAGGCAATGGCACAGAAACCTGGTAGTCTGAAATTAATATTTTATAAAAGCCGGGGTAATCCCCGGCCTTTTTTTGCTTTTGTATAAATCTTTCTTTTTTCGACCTATCTCCCACTGCATAAAATTTTGAGATATACTATAAAAATGCAGGCATTCAAACGACTTTTTCTTTCAAGAAAAACAATACTGGTTACTATTGTCCTTATTCTTTTGACTGTTGTTGCCGGTTTTATTATTCCCCAGAAGTTTTCAACACCCCAAAGGGAATTTCAGAAATGGCAGGATGCACATTCTCAGTGGATACCGTGGATCGAGCGGTTGGGGTTTGATCACATCTATACAACACCCTGGTTTGCGCTTCTTCTTTCTGTATTTCTCATGACCTTGTCGTTTTCAGCTTATGAACAGATAAAAATCTCGAGACTAAAGACATATGGGAAAGTGATGCCATCCGGAGAAAAAGGAATTCCTGTTTCTGAAAGCAGGCAAGAAATTGTGAAAAAGGCGAGAAAAAAAGGATATATCAAGCTTTATGAGGACCTTGATGTTATAAGGCTTGTGAAATATCCATGGGGATACTGGGGAAATGTCCTGTTTCACATAGGCATGATCATTACTATTGCCTCTGCTATTATAATTTTCCTGACCGAACGCAGGGGAACTGTCAATATTATCGAGAGAAGAACCCATTTCCCTGAGAGCGCCTGGCTTGCTGAAGAGCACGGCCTGTTAGTTGATAAGTTGGTGCTGCCAGATTCTCTTACATTAGAAACAATCAGTCCGGAGTTCTGGGAAACTGATGAGATCAAACAGTTGACAACAGCGCTGGAATTCACTGATGAGACAGGCCAAATTAATAATTATACGCTTCACATCAACAAGACCCTGCATTATAAAGGGATAGAGATATATCAGGGAAATAGTTTCGGCAATGCCTTTTTTATCGAATTCTCTGACAGCGAGGGCAGAATAAATAACGAGATATTACTCATTGATAATCCCAAAAAAAGGAACAAGGCAAGTTATAGCAACTTTAACTTTTTCTGGATGCCTTATCTCCTTAAGGTCAAGTATTTTGCAGATGCTGAACAGAAGATGATGGACAGTAACAACCCGCTTTTAGTGATGAGGCTTATGCAGAGGGAAAAGATTGCCGCTGAGCTACAGTTGAAAACAGGAGAGCACGGCAGGCTTGGGCCCTATGATGTGACTCTCGTACATGTTGCACGTTGGGGTAATGTCATCTGCGTTAAGAACAAAGGAATGCCCGGGATTTTTCTGGGATTTTTTATTATAATTTCAGGAGTAAGCTTAACGTATTTTATGCCTCCAAGGGAGATTTATATTAAGAGTTCTGATGGAAGTTTGTTTCTTTCATTCAGGAGCGGGAGGTTTAAGAGTTTGTACAGGGAAGAATTTGAAAAGATTTACAAAAGCAAAGAAGGCAGGAGGTCAGCATGAACAATCCGCTTTTTATAGACAGAGCTATTCACTGGCTGGCAGTAATAATCTATGTGGCTGCTTCAATCGTCAATACATACGGCCTTATTTTCAGAAAAGAAAGGTCTGAGCAAACAGCTTATTATATCATCGTAACAGGGCTTTTTGTTCATGGCATAGCAATTGTTTACAGGTGGACAATAGCTGGCCACGGGCCTTACATGGTTAGATATGAGGTCCTTTCATCAAATGCATGGGTAGCGCTCTCAACGTTTCTTGTGTTTAGCAGGTTTTTTCCGAAGATCAGGTCTGCGAGCATTTTTATGTTCCCTGCCGTATTTCTACTGATCGCATTAGGTCTGTTCTTTAACCCTGAGGTGACAAAACTCCCTCCAAGCCTTAAAAGCATATGGCTTGTACTTCACGTAGTTTTTTATAAAATTGCGTTTGGGACTATATTGATCGCATTTGCACTATCGGTTTTTTATATTCTTAGAAACCGAACTAAAATAAAATGGTCTGAGAGGTTCCCTGATAATGAGACACTCGATATCTATGCTTACAGATTTGCTGGTTTTGGCTTCACCTTCTGGTCAATCGGGATGCTCGCAGGTTCTATCTGGGCATACCAGTCATGGGGACGATTCTGGGGCTGGGACCCTGTAGAAACCTGGTCTCTCATAACATGGATATCCTTCGGCATATATCTTCACCTCCGGCGCTTCTTCGAATGGAAAGATGAGAAGGCAGCCCTTCTTTTCATATTCTGTTTTATTCTTTCACTTATTTCTTTGTTCTTCATACCGATATTGGAGTCTTCAATTCATTCAGAGTATTTCAAGTGAAAAAACAGCGGGTAGTAAAATGAAAAAAGCCTTCACTATATTCATCGGTTTCCTTCATGACTTTGCAGCCGGATGCTGGGCTGCTGCCATGTTTGCAATATACTGGCTTAACAGGCAGGCAGTCCCTCCTGAATCATCGGACGTTATACTCGGACTCAAAAAACAGTTTTTTTATTTTGGGATTGTCTGTGTTCTTATCGTATTTGCCACAGGTGCTGGAAGGACCTTCACTTATGCGAACAATCTTTATGGGGAGAACGCGGAAAAGATGCGGAGGAAGATGCTGATATTGAAGCACATCGTCTTATTCTCTGTTTTCGGTCTCGGTCTTTACTGGGGATGGACAACAGTGTTCAGATAGGGCAATATTAGGTAAAACATTCATGTTGTAAAGCAACACAAATGAGACATGAAAATGACACCCTCCCCTCAAGGGATTTTTATATGGACAAGCTGAAAAACCTTGAAGGGTTGACTCCTGAGAAACAGAAGTTTATGCTCAAGGTCATAAAACTGATAGCCACTAATTCCTATCTTGCCAAGCATATGCAGGGAAATATGCCGGGAGAGATAAAGGAATTAATTAAAAAAGCTGGCAATAAGGTACTGAAAACAGAGCCAGCTTAAATAATAATTCTCAAGAATTCAATATGTCATAACAATAAGATCAGATTGAAATCAAAAGACTTTGAAGGCACTTAGGTCTCTGCTTATTAAAAGTAATTGCATTTGTGAGCTTAATCCTGTTTGCATTTTTCCTCTGAAAATAGCATTATTTAAGTAGCATAAAGCATATGAAAAGATATCTTTATAAATACAAATGCCGGATGTACATAGTCATTGCGTGCCTGTTTGCGCTATTAAGCGCCTGCGCTTCAACCAACATCTTTTCAAATTTCAGCTCAGGTGAGCTGAAAAACAGCCTTCCTTTATTCGATAAGGACAAGATTGAAGAAACACATTCTGTTTCAATACCACAGTTCTTTAATGACAACAACAACTGGACCAGTTTGACACAGGAAATTCTCTCATCAGCAAAACTATCTATCATTCCTTATGAGAAAACTGCAAATGCTGTAAAGGCAGGCAAAAAAGATCTCCATCTCTTGTCTCCTGAAGAAAGGGCTGATCATTTAACTGCTCTCGCCAGATCGCTTCACGCTGATGCTGTCCTTAACGGACTGATACTCAATAAAGACAGTCATAACGAACTTGTCCTTCAGCTTCTGTCTTCAAAAGACTCACGGGTTATATGGTGGCAGTCTGTTGATTTCAGCGTTAAACATGGAGCTGTTGTTCAAAACGATCAAAAAACCCTTCTTATAAAAATGCTCTCTCCTGTTCTTCAGTACATCGGCCAAAAGGAAAAGCCTCTTGTGAGCCCTTTCAAACAGCAACCAAAAATTGATGCCCTGCCAAAAATAGGGGAACAGCCTGTTGTACCCAAAACAGAGCCTCAGCCTAAGATCGATATTAAGCCAAAACCAAAAAAAGAACTGGAAAAGGATCTCGAATCTCCTGTGCCTGATGATGATTTCAGCCCGATGTGATCTATGGAAAACCCTCCTGAGATCATAATGAGATGCCCTAAATGCATGAAGGACTTTTCTCCTGATGTCTCCTTTTGCGAGACCTGTTCTGTAATACTTGAACCTGTAGAGATCGAACCCGCAGAACCCGTAAAGGCAGAGGCAGGTGCTCAGCCTGAAGATAAAAACACATCAGACAATAGTGATAAGATCGAAGAAGTAACTCTCGAAACACTTAAGGCTGATATCGAAAATAAATTTATTTTTACTGTTCTGGTCGAGTTGGGCCAATTAAAAAAGAAACTTTCCAAAAAAGAAGGTCTCCTGTCTGAACTGGAAGGCAGTCAGTCAAAAATGAATCTCTCGAGTTTTCTTGTCAAACACAGAAAAGCTGAGTCAGAGATAGAAGAGATCATAGTTAAAACTGTAAAACTCGAAACAGCGATCGATAATCTGAAAGGAAAGATCGAAAACGATATTCAGAAACTTGAATCAACTTTAGGTGAATTAAAAGACCCTGGAATTCTCTGGTTTCTCAGCAACAGCGGGCGCTATTACAGGATGTTATCCTCTGAATTAAAGACCAAAAAATCCCTTATTGAAGTTATTCTGCAGAAGAAACCTGAGATATATCTTAAAACAAAACATCTTGGAAAGATCTATCTCAGCTTCGGTCTTGCCTTTATCCTTGGTCTTTCCATAACATGGTTATTTATCAATTATTCCCACAAAGACCCTGTAAGCACTGCCCCTACTCAAGAAACATCCATACAGATCAGCGAAAAAACCATCCTGGAATTACTCGAAGACATAAAAAAGGCAAATCAGTCAAAAGACCTTGATTTGCTGGAATCAAAATATTCAAAGAACTATCCGGAACTTGCAAAAAGAAAAACAACAGCCTTAGAACAATGGCAGAAATATGACTTCAAATCCATGACATACCTGGTCACAGATCTGCAGACAAGAACAGATTCAGCAAACGCAACAGTAGTATGGGACATGGAACTCAGTTCAAAAAAATCAGGGAGCACTAAAATAATCTCCCAGAAACTCGATGTTGGGTTCATACTTGAAGACGGAAAGCTCAGGATAAGTTCAGTAGATAAGGTCGGGCAATAATACCGCACTATGTCTATGTCTAACACACGCCTTCTTGCAGTAAAAGCCCTTCTGGATATATTCGGAAAAGGTTTAAAACCAAAGAACTCGATAGAAAATAATTCACAAAACCTCGAAAAACGGGACAGGGCTTTTGTCATGGAGATTGTTTATGGAGTCCTGAGATTCAGGGATACGATTGACTGGATCCTCAGGCATTTTTTGAAAAATCCCGAGAGACTTGATGATTTTATTGTCAACAATCTAAGAACTGCTGTGTATCAGATATATTTCATGCGGGTACCGGACTGGGCTGTTCTGAACGAATCTGTTGAACTCGAAAAAGGCAATGGCAAACCTGCGTTGGTCAATGCTGTTTTAAGAAATGTTCTCAGACAAAAAGAGAACATTACGCTGCCGGTCAAATCAGGGCTCTATGATGCTGATATTTCCCTCAACACATCGCATCCAAAGTGGCTTATTAAAAGATGGATCAAGCGATTCGGGGAAAAAGAAACAGAATCTATTGCTGAAGCAAACAACAAAATACCTCCCTTCACTATCAGAGTGAACACATTAAAGATCACAAAAGAAAAGCTTATTTCAATGTTGTCAGAAAGAGGTATTATGTCCGAACCGACCGCATTTTCTTTTGATGGCATTATTCTTAAAGACATCTCATATGATGACATCTCTTTTGCCAAAGGACTTTTTTTTGTTCAGGATGAGGCTTCACAGCTTATCTCATATCTCCTTGATCCAAAACCGGGTGAGAAGATTCTGGACGCATGCGCTGCACCCGGCGGCAAAACAACACACATTGCACAGCTTATGAAAGACAACGGAGAGATCCTTGCAGTCGAAAAAGATCCGGAGAGGATCCCGATGCTCAAGGAGAATATCATGAATCTTGATATCAAGTCTGTCAGGATAATCAATTCCAGCCTCTTTGAACTGAAGGATAATGAAGAATTTGACAGAATACTCGTTGATTCCCCCTGCTCTGCTACAGGTGTAATAAGAAGAAACCCTGACATAAAATACAAGCATAGGGCAAAGGATCTTTCGGAATACGGTTCAAAACAAAAAAAACTGCTCTTGTCAGCCTCAAAACATCTGAGAAAAAATGGGACTCTTGTATATTCTGTCTGCTCAACTGAACCTGAAGAAGGAGAGGATGTAATAAATGAATTCTTGAAGACTGCGGATGATTTCCGTATTATAGATACAGATGTTTCTTTCTTGGATCATTTTATGAATAAAGGTTTTTTCAGGACATATCCTCATAAACATAACATGGATGGTTTTTTTGGAGTGAAACTTTGCAGAAAAATATAAACAGTATTTTCAGGCTACCTTTTATCTTCGCAATGTTCCTGGTCCTGGGGCTTTCCTTCGGTTACCTTACCTTCAAGGTTCTTAGTTTCAGCCGAACTGTCAGCGTGCCTCCGCTGGTTAACATGACCCTTTTGGATGCAAACGAGGCCTTAAGCAAGGCCGGGCTCTACCTGAAAATAGAAGGTGAGGACTATGATGCTTCAATACAGACCGGACGCATACTCAGGCAGGATATCCCTCCCGGCAACAGCGTAAAAGAGAAAAGAACTATCAAGGTTGTGCTCAGCAAAGGGCCAAGGGTTTTCTCCCTTCCTCTGATAGTGAACGAAAAACTGGCAGATGCAGAGTCAATTTTCATACAAAAAGGTCTTAGGATCGGAAAGATAATAAATGTTCACTCAGACACTGTTGAAAAGGGAAGGATCGTAGCACAGAAACCCGAACCTGACGAAAAAGTAACCGATGATATTATAGTGCTTGTAAGTCTCGGGCCTCATGAATTAAGCTATTATTGCCCTGATTTTATAGACAAGAACTTAGCAGCTGTAAAAGAAACAACAAGTAAAATGAATCTTTTTGTTGAGACAAAAGGCAAAGGGGAAATTGTTGAAACCCAGAGACCGAAACCAGGATCAATTGTAAGATCAGGAGAACAAATATATCTGAACATGAAAGAGGAAAACCCCAATGATTAAGATCGCCCCTTCAATCCTTTCTGCTGATTTTATGCGCCTGGGAGAAGAAATAAAGGCCGTGGAAGATTCCGGCGCCCATCTGCTCCACCTGGACATTATGGATGGCCATTTCGTTCCCAATCTAACAATAGGATATTCAATAGTTGAGTCCATCAAAAAGATAACAAAGCTTCCCCTTGATGTCCATCTCATGATAGAAGACCCTGACAAATATCTGGACAATTTTATTAATGCAGGTTCAGATTATCTAACAGTGCATTTTGAAGCCTGCGCACACCTTCACAGGACAGTAAGCTATATAAAAGAGAAAGGAATAAAGGCGGGAGTCTCAATTAATCCTGCCACTCCGGTAAGCAGTCTTGAAGAGATCGTTCATGATATCGATCTGATAGTTCTGATGTCGGTCAATCCCGGTTTTGGCGGACAGAGTTTTATACCTCATACTCTTGAAAAGGCAAAACGTCTGAGAAAAATGACAACTGAAAAGAATTTATCCATTCTTATAGAAGTAGATGGCGGGGTAAAACCTGAAAATGCGAAAGAGGTTGCTGCATCAGGAGCAGATATTCTCGTGATGGGCTCGGCTTTTTTCGGTTCAAAGGATTATTCCGGATTGATGAAGAAACTCAATGAAATCCTTGGAAACTGACAAGCTCCTTAAGAGAGCTAATGAATTAAAAAATAACAGCCGCTTTATTGACTCGCTCAGGCTTTTTGAGAAAACACTGAAACTCTGCAAAGCTCAGAAGGACTTTGGAAAAGCATTGGAATGCCAGCTTTCAAAGGGCGATGTCTTCAGAATGACAGGAGATTTCGATAAAGCTATCAGGTCGTATTCAGATGCTGTTGAAACCAGCAGGAAACTCAATGACATGGTTTCACTTGCTGATGCTAAAACAGGAATAGGCCTTTCATTCAGGGGAAAGGGCGACTGGAAAAATGCTCTCAAGACTTTTTCAGGGACTTTGAGGTTTTATGAGAAACTGAAAGACAAGCATGCAATTGCCTTCTCGCTATGGGCAATTGCCGGAACCCTCAGAATAAAAGGAGATATTCCGGAAGCAATAAGCACATTCAAAAGATCCCTCGATATGTTCAGATCATTGAATGACAATAACGGCAAAGGATACTGCATGTGCGGCCTCGGTGGCACTCACAGGATCGCAGGGTCATTCAGCGATTCCTTGAAATACTATGCTTCTGCAAACAAGCTCTTCACCAAGATAGGAGACAAATTCGGACAGGCTTATTCTTACTGCGGAACAGGGAACGCTTCAAGAATGTCCGGCAAATATAAAGTGGCTATGTCAAACTTCAAAAAAGCCTCATCGATATATAAAAAGATCGGAGACAGAGTCAGCTACTCTTACACTCTCTGGAGCATGGGAACAACCCAAAAAATGCTTGGGGACTTTGACAGCGCAGGTGATTATTTCAGATCAGCGCGGAAATTCTTCACCGCAACCGGAGACCAAAGGGGACTAATATACTGCAAGCTCGGGGCAGGAGAAATCTTATTTCTTAAAGGCAGAAAGAATGCTGCGTTGAAACATATTACGGAATCAATTGACAACGCAGTCCTTTACGGTTTTAAAGTCGAAAAATGCCATGCAGAAATATTACGTTCCTATATGCTTGGACAAATTAACCTTAGTTGTTATAATAAACTCGGGCTTAAATTAATATTTAATAAGGCACCATTTAATTTTCCGTAACAATCAACGATTTTTTTAAAAAATTAACAGAGGTTCTTTTCTTTGCGTGTTTTTAATATACCCAATACATTAACCATCATAAGGATCGTAATAATTCCGGTATTTATTACTGCGATAATTTACAACAGCTACAGGTTTGCGCTTTATCTTTTTATAATAGCCGGGATCACAGACCTTCTTGACGGACTTATGGCAAGGCTTACTAACCAGAAAACAGCCCTCGGAACATTTCTGGACCCTCTTGCCGACAAATTTCTACTCGTATCTTCATTCATTCTTTTTGCAGCATACGGATGGATCCCAAAATGGCTTGCGATCACAGTAATAAGCAGGGACCTCATTGTAGTTATCGGCTGGTTTCTTCTTTTTATGATAACCCATAATGCCCAGGTAGAAACAATTTTTCTTGGAAAACTTGCTATAGCCTTGCAGCTTTTCGCTCTTGCTTACGTACTCCTTCATGTAAACTATGTTTATCTTCCTGATGTTCCAAAATCTATACTGTTTTTAACAGCCATAATTACCGGTTTATCAGGTCTCCAGTATATATACAGAGGTTTTAAAGTATCCAATGCAACCTAAAGGAATAGAGATAGAAAATGTTTCTTCCGGGAGCCTTGCTGAACAATCCGGGCTTCGCAATAAAGACATTCTTCTTTCAGTAAATTCACACCCTTTACAAGATGTAATAGATTTTATGTTCTATAAGAATTCTGAAAAGCTTGATATTGAGTTCAGGCGCAAAGGGAATAAAGACAAAATACAGATCACTACAGACAACAAAACTGAGCTTGGACTGCACTTTCTGCCTCTACGGGTAAATACCTGTAAAAATAACTGCATCTTCTGTTTTGTAAAACAGCTTCCTAAAGGCCTTAGAAAAACGCTTTATGTGAAAGATGAGGATTACAGATTGTCATTTCTCTACGGCAATTATATTACGTTCTCGAATATGGATAATAAGGATAAAAAAAGAATAGCTGAACAGAGACTAAGCCCGCTTTATATCTCAGTGCATACTACAAACAAGTCATTAAGGAATAAGATGCTCGGCAATCCAAAGGCCTCTGATATCATGAAGGAGATGAAATTTCTTTCAGATAATAAAATAAGAATGCATCTGCAGATCGTACTTTGCCCTGGGTACAATGACGGGAAAGAACTCCGGAATACAATTAATGACATATACAGATTTTATCCGTATGCATCTTCCATCGCTGTTGTGCCGGTAGGGCTCACCATGCACAGGAAGTTTCCTCTGGACCCTGTCACTAAAGAGCATGCAATAAAAGCCATAGAAATAGTCGAAAACTTCCAGAAGAGATTTATAAAGAAGCATGGCGACCCTATTGTCTACTGCGCTGATGAAATGTACATTAAAGCAGACACAGCCTTTCCTAAACTGAAAGATTATGGAGTCTTTCCACAGATAGAAAATGGGGTGGGGATGGTTCCTGTTTTTATAAATCAGACAAAAAAGATCAAGATTCCCGAGACAGTTTCGCATAAAAAGAAATTCCTTACATTCACAGGCACTTCTTTTTATCCATTTTTAAAGAAATTCACGGATAGGCTTGAAGAAAAGGAAAATATCCATATCAATACAGTAGAAATAGCAAATAACTTTTTCGGCAGATCTGTTACAGTAACAGGGCTTCTGACAGGACGTGATGTGATCAAGGCTCTGCATGAAAAAACAGACTCATACAAGATACTGATCATCCCTGATGTTGTACTGAAAGAAGGTGAGGACATTTTTCTTGACAACGTATCCTTAGGAGACATAGAGGAAGCTACAGGCTTAAAAACAGTAAAAACAGATTCATCACCACAGGGGTTGATAGACGCAATATCAGGAATTCAGCGTCATGAAGAATGAACCCGTATAAATCCATTTTTTCTAAAATTCTTATTCACTGAGAGGAAGTTTTTGATATGAAG
>Ga0154444_1199_pt4 | contig 10775 bp, 11 predicted proteins | sample RifGroC2_FD_105637 | JGI IMG/M metagenome (GOLD analysis project Ga0154444, IMG submission 105637) | Nitrospirae bacterium GWC2_42_7
TATTGAAGAAATTGTTCTTGAAAAATACTGGAAGATGAACAATACCTTAGAAAAACTGTCAAAAGGGGTTCACGTAAACTTTTTCGAAATAGGTAAGCCGTGAAATCCTTTTAGACACGAACGCAGACTTCTGGAATGTTGATAAACCAGTCCACTTGAAGAGATATATATCTATTTTTTGAAGATAAATTACATTTTATGTTATTTTTAACAATGTCCGGAAGCGTGATCTCCGTAAATATCAGCGATAAAAAAGGCGTCAGAAAAAAGCCTGTTGAAGAAATAATCCTTCTAACTGATTTCGGGATCGAAGGCGATGCCCATGCTTCCTCCGAATGGCACAGACAGGTGAGCCTGCTCGCAATGGAAAGCATCAGTAAAATGCAGTATAAGGGTTTTGATGTGGTACCTGGGGACTTTGCTGAAAATATTACTACAGAGGGAATAGATCTTTTAAAACTTCCTGTCGGCACAAAATTGACCATTGGAAAGGATGTTGAAGTCGAAGTAACTCAGATAGGAAAAGAGTGCCATACAAAATGTGCAATATATTATCAGGCAGGTGACTGCGTAATGCCAAAAGAGGGAATATTTGCAAAGGTGAACAAAGGTGGCATTATAAGAAAAGGCGACGAAATACAAATAGTAGTAAGTAGCAAGTAGTTAGTAGTTAGTAAAAATAAATAAACATATGAATATGAGATACAATAAGTAAACAGTAGTTAGTAGTTTAAAGTTAGAAGGAACAGATAAATAACCAAGTAAACATGATATATTTAAATAATATGATTCCGTATAAAACAGAAATTGGGAAGAAATACCTATTGTTTTTTTCCCTAACTACTAACTACTTACTACTTGCTACTGGATGATAAGCGTAGCGATCATTACATTGAGTGACAAAGGTTCTCGCGGTGAGCGGGAAGATCTCAGCGGTGAGATCATAAAAAAAATGCTGCAGAAAATAAAAGCAATCGTTGAGTTTTATGAAGTCCTGCCAGATGAAAAAAATTTGATTAAAAAAAAGCTTATAGCTTACAGTAAAAAAGTGGATCTTATTTTAACAACAGATGGCACAGGCCTCTCACCAAGAGATGTAACGACTGATGCAACCTTAGAAGTTATCGACAAGGAAGTTCCCGGTATTGCAGAGGCTATGAGAATAGAAAGTTTAAAAAAAACCAGAAGGGCCATGCTCTCCAGGGCAGTAGCTGGTATCAGGGGAGAGACATTAATAATCAACCTTCCCGGAAGTCCAAAGGCAGTAAAAGAAAACCTTAATGCGATACTGGATATAATCCCGCACGCTGTTGAAAAGATCAAGGGGAATACTGAGGACTGCGGAAGATGAGCGAACTTTTTAATTCCTTTCCATTCATAGCAGCTTTTCTGGCCGGCATCCTCTCGTTTCTTTCTCCATGTGTGCTTCCGCTTGTGCCTTCATACATATCCTTCATAACAGGACTTTCATGTGAAGAACTGAAAGAATGTAAAGACAGAAAAAAGATACAATCCCTCACGATCTCAAATTCACTTTTATTCATAGCAGGATTTTCGACTGTTTTCATAATGCTCGGAGCCTCTTCTTCTTTGATAGGAAGGCTGCTGTTTGATTATAAGGACACAATACGAATAGTCGGGGGGATTCTCGTAATATTCTTCGGGTTCTTTATTGCAGGTTTCCTGAAATTCGATTTTCTGTCAAGAGAGGTAAAAGTCCATCTCAGCGGCAAACCAGCCGGTTATCTGGGTTCTTTTCTCGTCGGCATAACTTTCTCTGCTGCATGGACACCGTGCATAGGCCCGATCCTCACAGCTATTCTCATTAAAGCAGGATCTGAAGGTTCAGTCCTGTACGGGTTTCAGCTTCTTTCATTATATTCTCTGGGCCTCGCCCTCCCCTTCCTCATCTCTTCTCTGGCTTTTAACTCATTTCTGGCATACTCTGCCAAGATACGGAAATACATGAGGGCAATAATGATCGCAAGCGGCCTGCTTCTCATAATCTTCGGCATTCTTCTTCTTTCAAATAACGTCAGGATATTGTCTTCTCTATTACCTGATCTCGGAATTAATTTCTGACCTGAATAATCTTTCCCGGCCTTGCCAACAAGTCGTTATTTGTGCTAATTTCTCATGTAAAGAAATTACAAAATAGTAAACCTTTATTGAAGCTGGGGAACCCACCCCTACACCCCTCCAAGGAGGGGAATTAGATGAAAGTCCCCTCTTGGGAGGGGAGGAAGGGGTGGGTTGTCTTTATGTGCTGTTAAGCTCCTCTGAGGGGTTACACAAAACAGTTGTTTTACCTTTATACTATTATTTTTAATCAGTGGCGGAGGAATACGTTTTGGAAGAAAGATACAACCCCAAAGAAGTTGAACCAAAATGGCAGAAACACTGGGAAGATAAAAACCTTTATAAAGCCATTGCAGATGATCCACGGAAGAAATTTTATTGTCTTGAGATGTTTCCCTACCCTTCTGGCAGGATCCATATGGGACATGTCCGCAATTACGCAATAGGAGATGTTATAGCAAGATATAAGAGGATGCAGGGCTATAACGTCCTTCACCCCATGGGTTGGGATTCATTTGGTATGCCTGCTGAAAACGCAGCAATAAAGCATGGCGTACACCCTTCAAAGTGGACCCATGAAAATATCAGCTATATGAAGAAACAGCTCAGGCAACTTGGGCTCAGCTATGACTGGGACAGAGAAGTAACCACCTGCAGCCCTGAATATTACAAATGGAACCAGTGGTTTTTTATAAAGATGCTCGAAAAAGACCTTGCCTACAGAAAAACATCCTTTGTGAACTGGTGCCCTTCATGCACAACAGTCCTTGCAAATGAGCAGGTTATAGACACAAAATGCTGGCGTTGCGACAGTATAGTCATACAAAAGGAGCTTGAGCAATGGTTCCTGAAGATCACACATTACGCAGAGGAACTTCTCAGTGCCTGCGATGAATTGAAAGGCTGGCCTGAAAAAGTAGTCCTTATGCAGAAAAACTGGATAGGGAAAAGCATCGGGGTTGAAGTTGATTTCAGGATCGATGGAATGAACAAAAGCATAAAGATATTCACTACACGTCAGGACACTCTTTTTGGAGCCACCTTCTTATGCCTTTCACCCAACCATCCTTTGTCAGCAAAACTGATAACTGATAAAACAGAGCTCGAAAAGATCACAACTAAATACAGCCAAACAGATGAGAAGCTAGGACTCTTCACAGGACATTACTGCATCAATCCCATGAACAATGAAAAGGTCCCCATTTACATTGCGAACTTTGTGCTTATGGAATACGGCACCGGAGCTATCATGTCCGTCCCTGCACATGACCAACGTGACTTTGATTTCGCAAAGAAATATGAATTACCTATAAAAGTCGTGATCGCTCCCGAAGATAAAAACCACGAACTAAGAGCTAAGAGCTATGAGCTAAAAGAGGCTTACGAGGATGAAGGCGTCCTTATTAACTCAGGACAGTTCGATGGAATAATAAGTGATATAGCAAGAGAAAAGATCGCTGCATACATTGAAGAAAAAGGGCTTGGGAAAAAGGTTGTCAACTATAAACTTCGCGACTGGGGAATATCCCGGCAGAGATACTGGGGCACACCCATACCTGTTATATACTGCGACAAATGCGGGGCTGTCCCTGTTCCTGAAAAAGACCTTCCTGTGATCCTGCCTGAGGATGTCAAATTCACAGGCATTGGCGGTTCACCGCTTCTCGAGGCTGAATCCTTTATAAATACAACATGCCCTAAATGCGCCGGGAAAGCAAGACGTGAAACAGACACAATGGATACCTTTGTTGATTCTTCGTGGTATTTCATTGCATATTGCTTTCAGAAAAACAGTATTTCTTTTGACCCCTCACTCCTAACTCCTAACTCCTCACTTAAATACTGGATGCCTGTTGATCAGTATATAGGCGGAGTGGAACATGCTGTGCTTCATCTGCTCTACTCAAGATTTTTCACAAGGGTGATCCGTGACCTCGGGATCATTAAAGAAAGCGAGCCGTTCACAAATCTCCTGACTCAAGGCATGGTCATCAAAGACGGCGCCAAGATGTCAAAGTCAAAAGGCAATGTAGTAGACCCTGATTACCTCATAGAAAAATACGGCTCAGATACCTCAAGGCTTTTTTCCCTTTTTGCCGCACCTCCTGAAAAAGACCTTGACTGGTCAGATAAGGGAGTTGAAGGAGCATACAGGTTTCTAAACAGGATATGGCACATTATCCATAAAAACCAGACTTCCCTGAGAGATTCTAAGGCAATATCTCCCAATATAACAGACCTTGCAGATATCTCTGAATCAGGCCGCCGGCTTTTAAGAAAAACCCATCAGACAATAAAAAAAGTGACATCTGATATAGAACGCGAATATCATTTCAATACTGCGATAGCAGCTCTTATGGAGCTATTAAATGAGCTAGGCGGGTTTGAAGCCGGTGATAAGAATGACTGGTCAGTGTTCAGATTTGCAGTAGAGAATATGCTTCTTCTGCTTTTCCCGTTCACTCCTCATATCGCTGAAGAACTCTGGAATGCTCTTGGGAACCCTTCCGGCATATCAGGGCATCACTGGCCTGAATGGAACGAAGAGATTGCAAATGAAGAAGAAATAGAACTTGTTATACAGATAAATGGTAAAATAAAAAGCAAGCTGATGATAATAAGAGGCCTTTCAGATGAAGAGATCAAGAAACTTGTGTTTCAGGATCAAAAAACAAAAGAAGCCATAGGTCAAAAATCGATCAGAAAGACCATCATTGTAAAAGGGAAACTTATAAATATTGTGATCGGAGAATAATTCATGAAAAAATCGACAACAAAGAGACTGTGCTGTTTTTCACTGACAATTTTTATTTCTCTCATTTTTTTGAACAGCTGCGGCTACTCAATCCACAGATATTCTGAACTGCCGTTCAAGGAAATAAAGATCGGGTTGATCGAAAACAAGACACTCGAGCCAAAGCTCCAGGACAAACTCCATAAGGCATTGACCGAGGAGTTCCTTAAACACGGTATCATGATCGAGCCTGATGCAGATCTTAAGCTGTCCGGCATAATACACAAATTCAGCCTGGATGGCCTGTCTGAAAAGAATGGGGTTGTCATCGAATATAAGGCAATCATTAATGTTGATTTCATGCTCACTGACGAGAAAGATGAAACAAGGTTTATAAAAAATATAAGCTCACCATTCATTGTTTCCATGACCGGCTCCAACGACTTCGGCAGCCTTATTGCCAACAAAGACCTTGCAGAGACTAAGGCAATGAAAGATGTTGCTATGGAGATAGTCGGAGCATTGATCTATAAATGAGTTACAGCAGTTTTCTCGGAGAAGTAAAAAAGGGGCTGCCTTCAAACAACTATATCATTATATCTTCAGACCCCTTTCTCCATTCCGAGGCTGTCTCAGCAATAAAAGGCCTTATACCTCCGGAAGAAAGAGATTTTAATCTTCATATATTTGACCTTTTATCAACAGTCGAAACAAGTACCCCATTCGAAAATATTATTGATACATTAAATACCATGCCTTTTTTTACAGGAAAAAAATTTGTGGTAATTGCTAATTTTCAGAAAATACTAAAAAAAGACCTGCTTATACTTGAGCAATATTTAACAAGACCTTCTGAAAGTTCTGTAATGGTACTCATGAATAACGGAGCTGCAAAAAAAGATGTAAAAGACAGGCTCAAAGGTCTTAAGCAGATAATCCTCGATATAAAGTCAAATGAGATATTCTCATGGCTGAAAGAGAAAGCAAGGGCTCTAAAATATGAACTGCCTGACAGTGCAGCAGAGTATCTTGTCGGCACCATAGGCCCTGATCTGGGTATGTTGTCATCAGAGATCGACAAACTCTCTTTGCTTGGAAAACCAAAGATTGAGAAAAAAGACATTATAGAAATAATTGAAGGCAAGAGGACATTCAGCGCCTTTGACCTTGTGAATGCAATAAAAGAAAAAAACATAGAGAAAGTCTTCAGGATATACAAGGTTCTGAAAGAGACCGAAGAGCCCTACAGTCTGTTAGGGGTGCTTAATTGGCAGTATTCTCAGTTCATGTCCGGAAAAAATTCCTCTCAGGATAAAAAACACTTTCATAAAATATTCAGCGACCTCAACAAGGCTGATATAAATATAAAAAGCTCAGGTAGTTCATATCCTATGGAGCTTCTTCTTGTTAACCTTATGAAATGAACTACACTTCCACAGAGACGGTGGAGCATGATAAATGATGCGTTTTAAAGAGCTTTTGCGAGGGATATAATGGATTTTTTATACATGCTGTTTCCTGTATCAGGAGTAAAAACATATATATTCATTCCGCCTCTTGTAGCTCTTGTTGTCTCTTTTTTTACTTCTATGGGAGGGGTTTCCGGTGCATTCCTTCTGCTTCCATTCCAGATGAGCTTTTTGAATTTCACAAGCCCATCTGTAAGTTCAACTAACTTTCTTTATAATATCGTTGCCATACCAAGCGGCGTATATCGTTTTATTAAAGAAGGCCGAATGGCATGGCCTCTCACCATGGTGGTAATAATCGGCACCCTGCCAGGTGTTTTCATCGGCTACTATCTGCGTATTCTGTATCTTCCTGATCCGAGGGCTTTCAAACTCTTTGTCGGCTGCGTGCTCCTTTATATTGGAATTCGCCTTCTTTACGAGGTCACTGGAAAAGCTGCAGCAGGAAAATCAAAAATGAAGGAACTTGAGGATAAATTCAAAAAAAGAGTTGAGGAATTAAAAAAAGACCGGCAATCGAGGATTGCAGCAGGACTTCCGCCTGAAGCTATAGTTAAAACAAAATCGTTCTCTCTGAAAAAAGTTGAGTATACATTCTGGGGAGAAACATTCTCTTACAGCACACCCGGCATGCTTATGCTCGCATTCATCGTCGGAATAATAGGTGGAACATATGGGATCGGCGGCGGCGCCATCATTGCGCCATTCTGTGTAACTGTATTTCATCTTCCTGTCTATACAGTAGCAGGCGCTGCCCTGATGGGCACTTTTCTTACTTCTATCGCAGGTGTATTCTTTTACAGTGTTATCCCTGCAAATAATGGTGCAATAAATTCGCCTGACTGGCTTCTTGGCTTCCTCTTCGGAATTGGAGGTTTCATAGGAATGTATTTCGGAGCAAGATTCCAGAAGTTTGTACCACAGAAGGCCATTAAATTAATGCTCGGCGCTCTGATAATTTATGTTTCCCTGCGTTATATAATTCAGTTCTTTACCTAGACACATCATTTTACGCACTCTTCACTGAAGTTATTCATTCTTAAAAGTGATATTCTACTGGTTAAAGCAGCCCACCCCCTGCCCCTCCCGAGAGGGGACTTTAATCAACACCACTCAAAAAAGTCCCCTCCTTGGAGGGGTGCAGGGGTGGGTTCCCCTCCTCGCTGAAAGGTTTTCTCTAAATATCTTTTCACACATCTCCTGATCTTCTTTTGTGATACAATTACATAATGAGATATAAAGACCTTGCTTTCAAATTTAAATTATTCCTTGTGCTTATGGTCCTGATACTTGTCTATTCTATAAGCTCATTCTTTTTTATTAATTTTTATCTTAAGAATGTCCTTCAGACACATTCTGCGAATACAGGACATTTTCTTGCATCTTCGATCTCTTTACATATAACCGGTAATTTTCAGCTCGAAAATATCAAGGGCATTGAATATTTTTTGAAGAACATATTAGAAAACAATCCCGATTTATCTTATATTTATATAGAAAAAGATAACAGAATAATAGTTTCTGCCTTTAATAAAGACTTAGATTCAGAACTTCAGAACAATTCGCTGAGAACCGTTCATTCTAAATATGTCTCTGTTAAAACAGCAAAAGGAGATTTTCTTGAGTTTTCTGAACCAATTTACGGTAGAACTGCCGTTAATCTGAACCTCGGCATCTCTGACAAATTATCCAATGATATAATACACCGCACTTTGAGGCTTCTGCTTTACTCTGTACTTGCCGCAGTTGCTGCAGCACTTATATTTTCTATCGTTATCTCAAAAAAACTTATGAAGCCTCTGTCTGTACTCACAACATCTGCTATCGAGATAGCTGATAATAATTATTCAAAGGCTGTAGAGATACAAAGTAAAGACGAAGTAGGACAGCTTGCTGACAGCTTTAACAAGATGTCAGCTGCTGTTAATATCAGGGAAAAAGAGCTCCGTGAAATAAATGAAGAACTCGAAACAGTAAATGTAAGGCTGCACGAGTACATTAATGAACTTAACAGGACAAAGGACGAACTCGTAAGGTCAAAACAGGATGCAGCTGTTGTAGAAACATCAAGGGCAGTTTTACACCATATGCGGCAGCCTCTTACATATCTTATAATTGCGATAGATATGCTGCTTTCAGAGATCAAAGGAAAAGGTCTTTCAGACGCAGATTTTATACATAAAAACCTCAGCGCAGTGGAAGAAGCCGGCAGCAAACTTACAGAATTACTCAAGAAATTTGAAAAGTTGAAAGCATATAAATCCATAGAGTACGCCGATGAAATAAAGATCATTGATATAGATAACTGATTATATCCAGGACAAAAGGAGCAAAACAATATGCTGGCAGGTATTATTTCAGACTCTCATGACAACATGACATCACTCAAAAAGGCTGTTGCCTTATTCAATGAAAGAAAGGTCCAGCATGTAATACATGCCGGAGATTTTACATCGCCCTTTACTTTCCGCATACTAGAAGAACTAAAATGCAGTTTTACGGGAATATTCGGCAATAATGACGGGGACAAGCTTCTCCTGCAGAAGATGTCAAAAGGAAAGATATTCAATCAACCCCATATTTTTGAACTTTCAGGCAGAAAAATAGTTCTGCTCCACGAACATTTTATTGTAGACTCCCTGGCTGACAGCAGGCACTATGATATTGTAATATACGGCCATACCCACAAACCTGAAATACGAAAAAACAAGAATACCCTGATAATAAATCCAGGCGAATCAGGAGGATGGCTTTATGGAAAATCAACTGTGGCACTTCTTGACCTGTCTATTATGAAAGGGGAGATAGTTGATCTCGATTCCTGATCTCTCCCATAAACATCAGAACTTTGACAAAGCAGAAAGCATTTCTTCAGACTAAACGGTTCCTTCTAGCATTAAAAACATCCGATTTTCCCGAGATTCAATCCTCTGTTTTTTCTCTTATTTCTACAATCCTGTCCCCGGGAATAGTAATCCATCCCGCTTCCGCTTCCAAAAAGACCTCGTTCTCATTTATTTCAACTAATCTCCCGGTATAGACCGTTTCTGCTGTTATGACTTCAACCTGTTTTCCTATTAAATCGATCATTTAGCCCCCTGTTTCTCTGCTGTATTCGTTAAATTATTCACTAATTCCGCACCGATCAATAAAATACTGCATGAATAAAAAACCCAGAGCAGAAAAACAATAAAGGCAGAAAGCGACCCATATATTTTACCGAACTGGGCAACAGAAACAACGTACCATGTAAAAACATTTTTTGCCACCTCGAACATCAAGGCAGTAAAAAAAGCTCCCTTAAACGAATTTATCAGCCTGACTTTTGTCTTTGGGATGAGGAAATACAGCATGGTCAGGATAAACAGGACCAGTATAAAAGGCAGAACAAATCTGATTATAAAAGCAGTTATTACACCGATCTTCATATCAGGCATCACATAGCTGAAAGTTTTCAGCAAAGATATAAAGGTAGTAGCAGTAAAAGATGTTAAAAGCAGCAGCATAATAATGGTCACGGTCAGGAAAGATATAAACAGCGACCATATAAAATTACGCTTCTTTTTTATCTTAAAAACAACATTCAGCGCATTCTGAAATGAAGAAAACAGGGGATAGGAAAGGAGACCATAAAGAATTATGCTGTATTTTCCAATATTTTCATATGATATCGGCATCGACATATCATTCGTTATTTTATTGGTAACATTTGGAAGCAAGTTTACCATTTCAGCTAAGACAAAACTGTAAAACTCAGGATAGTGGCCTAGAAAATACCCAAAAAGCGTTACAAGGAAAATAGAAAAAGGGACAATAGCCATCATAGTAAAATAAGACATTGACCCGGCAAGCATCAGCCCGTCGTCTTTGAAAAAATCAGCAAGGCTTTTCCAGATAATTCCGGCTATGTTCAAGTTCCTTTTTCTTTCCTCCTCGCTTTAATAAATATTTTCAGAGGCGTTCCTTCGAACACGAAATACTCCCTCAACCCCCTTTCTATAAATCTCAGCAGGGCGTCTTTTACACCTTCAGGATAATTCGCAAACACTACAAATGAAGGGGGTTCTGTCTTAACCTGCGTCATGTAATATAATTTTACCGCCCTGCCCTTATACATGGGCAAGGATATAGTTGAGATCACATACCTGAAGAATTTATTCAATTCACCTGTCGACACCCTCTTTCTTCTTTCACTGATTATTCTGTCTATCACAGGGAAGACTTTGGTAATTCTTTTCTTGGATAGTCCGGATATTGTCAATGCAGGAGCGTATCGTCCAAACCACATTTTGCGGTTAAGCTTGTCCATTATATCCTTATATACCTTTTCAGGGTCTTCGATAAGGTCCCATTTGTTTAGCAAAAAAATTGCTCCCTTCCCATAATCCTTAACAATCCCTGCTATCTTCTGGTCCTGTTCCGTCACCCCGTCTTCTGCATTCAGTATGATCAGCGCCAGATCGCATCTCTCTATGCTCCTCACAGCCCTTACC
>Ga0154444_1214_pt1 | contig 10721 bp, 12 predicted proteins | sample RifGroC2_FD_105637 | JGI IMG/M metagenome (GOLD analysis project Ga0154444, IMG submission 105637) | Nitrospirae bacterium GWC2_42_7
CAGTCAATTCATATCCTGCAGCCAAATTCTGGCTCCACTGCAATCACGTTCATGTCTCCGGGCAGAAAATGTCCAAGAGCAAGGGGAATATCTATTACACTGATATGCTTCTTAAAAAAGGTTATTCGATGGCGGAGATCAGGTTCTTTCTTGTTTATGAGCATTACAGGGATAAAATAAATTTCACTGGGCAGAATATGCAGTCAAGCGCTCTGAAGCTCAGGGAATTCCTTCAGATCATGGAGAAATTTAAAAAAAGATCAGGCCATACATCAGGGATCGAGAGTAGAACCAGCAGGGAAATAAAAAAAGTCTTCTCTGATAACATGGATGCTGATCTGAATGTAAGAAAGGCTTTTGACAGTATAAATGGCATCCTGCACAGCATCGAACCAGACAGAATGTCACCATCTGAAGCTGCAGGAATATTGCGATCTGTTAAAAAGATCGATGAAGTCCTTAAGGTCATTTATTAACTTGAGTTATTGCAGCTTTTAAAAAATACAGCTCCTCATAGGTCATGGATTCATCAGGTTTAGTTTTAATCTGTGTCTGGTTAAAGACCAGCATCCGGCTCCTGTTGATTTCTTCATTGACTAATTGCCCGTGAAAATGCTAATATCTAGTTGGAATTTTAGAAGTTTTTGCGATTACAGAGGCCACAAAGACTTTTGACTTTGTGACCTTTTTTTATTGAGGCCTTCTGAGATTTTAGTTTAGAAAAAGGAGGTAAAAGAAATGACTGAAGGAACTGTAAAATGGTTTAATGAGAGTAAAGGTTTTGGCTTTATTACAAGTGAAGACGGAAGTGAAGCTTTTGTACACCATACATCCATCCAGGGCAATGGCTTTAAAACCCTTGCCGAAGGTGACAGGGTCAGCTTTGATACTGAAAAAGGACCGAAAGGCCCCAAGGCTATCAATGTTGTCAAACTGTAATTAGGAGAAAAGGGCCCCTTCCTTAAGGAGGGGGCCTTTTCATTCAGGAGAAACATGAACCACACTATGAACAGCAAAAAGAATGCAGTAAGGGTAGAAAGAATTCAACAAAAACGAGATGCAGGCATTGTTTCTACACACTACCCTGAGGTCGCAGGCATTGTTATCAATATGATGTACAATCAGAAGGGGATAAAAAAATCATTACAGCGTACTGTTAATTTCTTCCCGAGCAGTTGTGCTTTATTCAGGATAGACTGTCTTTGCAAAGACTGTGTTGATGGTGGATTTGATATGTCACAGGTTATAACAGCAATGATCGGAAAACGCAAAGAAGCGGCAAAAGGAACACTCAACTGCGAGGGCAATGGAGCTGGCAATGGATCTTCTGCTGAACATGCAACTATTGTCTACGAAGTAGCCATACAATACGCTAAGAACTAATCATTTTACTGCAGGAATTGGCTGATATTTATCAGGAAAAGCCCGTAGTTCTTCTATTAATCGCAGCATATCATCCAATGTCACAGCATGGAAAGCCCTGTCTTTCAGTCCCTTTACGGCCATTCCCTTCACATACCATCCAAAGAATTTTCGGAATAGCATAACTCCTTTTTCCTCACCATAGAATTGGGTATTCAAAGCAAGATGTTTTTTCATAGTTTGAGTTTTTTCAAGAATATCGGGATTTAGAGGTGTTATTCCGTTCTTCATATATTCTGCTGTTGCACGGAATATCCACGGATTACCTAGAGCACCCCTTGCTATAGCCACACCATCGCAGCCTGTTTCATCAAAGAGCTTTTTTATCAGACTCGGGGAAAAGGCATCTCCGCTGGCAATTACCGGTATTTTCAGTGATTCTTTAACTTTTCTGATTATGTTGTAATCAACCTGTCCGCGGTATCCCTGCAATCTGGTTCTGCCGTGAATAGTAAGCCCTTTTACGCCTGCATCCTGCGCGCAGAGCGCGGCCTCAACAGCATTAACGGATGTCTCAGCCCAGCCTGCGCGTATTTTAACTGTGACAGGCAGGCTGGTATTTTCGACAATTACTTTCAGGAGTTCGTGAAGTTTCACCAAATCCTTCATGAGAGCAGCGCCTTTACCGCTTGATACCACCTTGGGTGCCGGACATGCGGCATTGAAGTCTATCATATCAAAAGCATACCCTGACAGAGCATCCAGAGCCCTTTTAATGATCTCGGGATCGTTGCCGAGGATCTGCACAGCTAACGGTCTGTCATTCATGTCTGAAGAAAGCATTTTAAGAGTGTTTTTGCTTTTATGAACCAGAGCATGGGAGCTTATCATCTCGGTAAATGCGAGCCCGCATCCAAGAGACCTGTTGATCAGGCGGTATGGCAGGTCGCTAATCCCTGCCATAGGCGCAAGGACAAGAGAAGAAGGAAGACTTAAATTTCCGATAGAAAGCATGATTATTTATTATACATTACAAGAGAACTCATAAGTCTCTCGACAAATATAACACCTGTTGACTATAGGATCAGAAAAAGCAGCATGTCGCAGTTATATGAAACGTATACAGCAAGTTGCGTTATTGAAATTATACTATATAATTAAGATTAACCATCTATAAAGTTTTCAGCTTAAGGGCATCGAAAGGAGGAAAATGAAACAGAGCAGAATTTATCTGAATTTATGCATACTCGGCGCATTTATCCCATGGTATATTTTAGTCGGATTTTTTGGGACTGAAAACGTATCTCTGCCGTCTTTTTTCATCTCGATCTTCGCAAACAATGTAGCATCTGCAGTTGCAGCTGATCTGATCGTTTCAGGTCTGGTGTTTTTTGCATTCGTATATTTTGAAGGAAGGCGCATGGGGCTTAAACATCTCTGGATATATGTTTTGGCAACCTTGCTCGTAGGGCTTTCTTTCGGACTGCCTTTGTTCCTGTATTACCGCGCCAAGGCGATCGAACAGTCTGTTGAGTTATAGAATTTGTACAGGGATATTGAAGATGCAGAGCCTTACTTAATTCAGGAGGAACTATGGATTTTGCAAAGACAGCTATATTAACAGGCGGAATTCTGTCGTTTGGGGTTGCAGCAGGGCATAGCCTGTTCTACCGTTTATTTGGGTGGAAAAGTGAGTTTGAAAAGATCTCCATACTTAACAGAAAAATCTTATATACCATCCATGTTTTCCTGACGATCTTCTTCCTGATATTTGCTTCTATATCCATTTTGTTTGCCGAAGAACTCAGCACAGGTAAAGGACTTGCCGGAAGTATTTGCTTTGGATATGCTCTTTTATGGTTTATACGTCTTATTTGGCAGATAGGATACTTCAGACTATCTGAGATCCCTTATAACAGGAACCTCCTGGTTCTTCACTATTTCCTCATCTTCTTGTTTGCTATTCTCTCTTTGTGCTATCTTGCACCTTTAGTGCAAGACCGATGAATTGCATGAGGAGAAAGTATCAGGTTTTGAGACATGAAGCAGAAGTCGCGCCTCTGCGACTTTTCCCATACCGCCGACAGCCTGCGCTATTCGCCGAGAAGTTCGCCGATGGGTTTCAGATCTTCCACCCTATCGCATACTGCCTTGATGATCATGATAATGGGCACGCCCAGCAATAAACCCCATACGCCCCACAACCAGCCCCAAAACAGCACGCTGACGAAAACCACAACCGGGCTCATCCGGCTTGCCCGACCTGTAAGCCATGGCGTCAGCAAATAACCTTCAAGACCTGTGATGACCAGCGAGATGCCGGAAACCAAAAGCGTCACGCTGATCGTTCCGAATTGGAGAAAGGCGAAGAATGCTATGCCGCCGGTAACTATGACCGGACCAAGATAGGGGACAGTATTTAATACCCCGGCAGCGATTCCCCAGATTGCCGCATGCTCAAGGCCGATCCAGAGAAACGCAAGCCAGGTCACTACGCCCACGAGAATGCTGGTGAATATCTGCACCAGAAGATAGCGTTGGATCTGGGCGGTAATTTCATCCAGCACCTGGTGGGTGATCTTTTTCTTGCTGAAGGTGGGGCCGTTGATCTTGACCAGTTTGCGCCGGAAAGTGTCGCCGGAAACCAACATAAAATATGCCAGAAACAATACCACAGTGAACTGGCCGGCAAACACGATCATACCCTTGGTCCCTATCCAAAGGTACTCTTTGACATTAAGTTTCGGCTTTTCGATCTGCACACGTGTCACCCCGCGCGAGGGAGCAGGAGATGGAGCGCCTGTCTCGCTTGCTACCTGCTCGAGTTGAGTGGCGGTTTTTTGCACATTCTCGATCGTGCTTTCAGATGTTCCCCGTTCTTTGAGCCTTGCCAGTCGGATCTTCTGCGCAGCTTCGGGCAGGGTTTCGATCAGCTTGACAGCATCGTCGCTGAGCGAATAGACCAGAGCGCCTGTCCCTCCAACAATACTGAGCAGCAACACAGCAGCCCCGATAGCGCGCGTAATCCGCCATTTTTGCATCAGATTGACAGGGGGAGAAAGTGCATAGCTGATCATCACACCCAACATCAATGGGATGAAAATCGCCTTGGCCCAATGCAGCACAAAGATGACTGCGAGCACCGCGAGCAGTGCAAGCGAAAAACTGTACACATCAACCTGAGTGCGCAGCACCAAAGGAGCTGTTTTTGGAGATTCCGGGCTGTCTTTGTCCTGGTCAGTGTCAGACTTGGGTGAAAGTTTATTCTTCATTTTTGCTTTCTCTATACACTATAGCACCAAAACATAAAAAAACTACTGATCATTCTGCTGCCTGAGCAGAAATGAGGAGACTTTAAGCTCAGGAAATGACTGAGAAACCTGAGTCAACGGAAAAAGGGTGAAATCGTACGCAGGAGATTTTCGTGATAAGATAGAACATGACAATCATCAAGCATTTCTTTTTGTTTTTTCTATTTGTATCCATTTTCCCCCTCAGTGGTGGATGTGCGACCTTGCCGAACGTCTCCGAAAAGATTGATGAGGCACAGACTACAGATAAGCCTCGTCAGATCGTTTCGTCCAAGGGACTGATATCACCGGAAAAAAGCAAGGCTATCATGGAACGGCTGAAGCGATCGGTTGATCCGACGGACATTCTGGAACGCCACACTGCTGTGGTGGAATCAGTAACTGAAAGCCCGCTGACAAAGGGAAACAAAGTATCCCTGCTCGCCGATGGTCTGGCTACCTATGCCGCCATGTTCAAAGTCATAGAAAAGGCCAAAGACCATATCAACCTTGAAAGCTATATTATTGAAGATGATGAAACAGGCCGCAAATTTGCTGATCTGTTACTGCAAAAACAGGCGGAAGGTGTTCAGGTTAATGTTATCTATGACAGCGTGGGCAGTATGAATACGCCTGCTTCTTTTTTCCAGCGCCTGCGTGACAGCGGAATTAAGGTGGTCGGATTCAATCCGCTAAATCCACTGGCAGACCGCGATAAATGGGGACTGACACACCGGGACCACCGCAAGATCTTAATAGTCGACGGCAAAGTCGCCATTATCGGGGGTATCAACATCAGCAAGGTTTATTCGAGTAGTCCTTTTAAACGGAAACGGAACGAAAAGGCGACAGTTCACTGGCGTGACACAGACATTCAAATTGAAGGCCCGGCTGTGGCTGAATTCCAGAAGCTCTTTTTTGACACCTGGCAAAAGCAGAAAGGCCCGGAACTTTCGGGGAGGAACTATTTTCCTGATCTGAAAGAACAGGGAAATGCCCTGGTGCGGGTGGTAGGCAGCACCCCGGGACAGGACAACAGGGTAACTTTTATTATGTATGTGTCTGCCATCACGTTTGCCGAGCATTCGATCCATATGACGAATTCTTATTTTATCCCAGACGACCAGATTGTTACGGCCCTTACTGAGGCTGCAGAGCGCGGTGTTGACGTAAAGATCATTCTCCCCGGAGTCACTGATTCTAAGCTGGCATTATATGCACAGAGGTATCATTATTCCGGGCTTTTGAGATCAGGAGTGAAGATATACGAGCACAGCACTTCCCTGCTTCATGCGAAGACAGCAGTAGTTGACAAGGTCTGGTCAACAGTCGGCTCAACCAACATGGATTTCCTGAGCTTATTAAACAATGATGAAGTGAATGCGGTTATCCTGAGCAAGGAGTTTGCCATTGAAATGGAGAAAATGTTTGCCGGCGATCTTGAGAATTCCAAACAGATCCAATGGGAGGAGTGGAAAGAAAGACCGTTGCTGCCCAGGCTCAGGGAGTGGTTCATTAATTTATTCGTCCGATGGTTATAAAACATTTCGTCAACGGTGTGAGTGAGTCATGTGAATCAGATACATATTAAGGGTATCAAAATTGAAGCTGTATCTGCGCAGAAAATCCCTCCTACCCTCCCTTTGCCAAAGGGAGGAATCAGTGTTCCCTCTTTGGCAAAGAGGGGTGAGGGGTATTTTAGTTCCCCTCCCTTGAGGGGAGGGGATGAAGGGGAGGGTGATTTAAGTGACTTTATGAATGACCGCATTAGTAAGATCAGAAGCCATCTGAGAGCCTTACTGTTCATGGCTGCAGCAGCGATTTTTTTTTCTGCTGGTTCTGCTTCAGCTGTTGAAAAACCCCGTCAGGGCGAAGACATCCTGCTTGATACCTATCACAGTATCGAGGCCAAAATAGAGAGAAACAGCTTCGGGTTCCCTCTCTTTCTGGAGTCCTTTGAGCGAGACAACAGAGTGCATGTGGATGTATACGGTATATTCGATTATCCCTTCACCAGCGTTGCCAACGTGCTTAAGGCCCCGGCGAACTGGTGCGATATCGTATCCCTCCATCCTAATGTCAAGACATGCACCTACAGGGAATTACCGGTCGCCTGGCAGCTGACCTTTTACATTGGCCGCAAATTCTATCAACCACCGGAAGCCGCACGTCAGGTCATTTACCATTACAGGAAAGTTGATCAGAAGCCGGGGTATCTTGATATCACTCTCAGTGCTGACGAAGGCCCTTTCAGTACAAAGGACCACAGGATGAGGTTCGAGGCACTGCCCCTTGCTGGAGGTAAAACTTTTGTCCACGTCAGCTACGACTATAACGACAGTGCTGCGATTCGACTCACGGAAAAGGTCTATTTTGCGACACTCGGCCGTGGCAAGGTTGGGTTCACTGTAACCGGAACAGACAAAAACAACAAACCAGTTTATATCGGCGGGTCTCGTGGTGCAGTTGAGCGTAATGCTGTCCGGTACTATTTCGCTATCCAGTCCTTCATGAATACAATGCGCTATCCAGAGGGAAGCCGTTTCAGCATGAGGATCAGCGAGTGGTACGATCTTACGACCCGCTACAGGACACAGCTCTTTGAGATGGAAAAAAAAGACTACCTCACACTAAAGACAAAAGAGCACAAGAACCAGGTGATACTCCAGTGGCGGATTGGGATGGGGTTGCAATGAGTGTTAGGACACTACAACCCTGCAGCACTGCACCCGGCATCAAAGAAAGCTTATTAAGGTATTAAGGTAAGTCCAGATTGACAAGCCATACGTTTTTTGATATAAAGACAAGTATAGATTATAATGACAAAACACAAAAGGGCAACTTATAAAGGAATCAGCAGAACTGCAGCAGCCTATTATAGAATTGCAAGCAAGGGAAACTGGGATCAGGCAGACAGATGAGGCGCTAAAGGTATCGGAAATCCGTTGCAGGAGGCTCTTTGAAACTGCTCAGGACGGGATATTACTTCTCGATAAAGAAGGAGACAACTAATGACCAAAACAAAAGGCAACACGCATCTATCCGGCGCAACATTGATCAAATCCCCAACAGGAATCACAGGACTTGATGAGGTAACAGGCGGAGGACTTCCGAAAGGCAGACCCACTCTTATCGCAGGATCTGCTGGGTCCGGTAAGACTGTCTTTGCTATGGAATTCCTTGTAAACGGCGTGACAAAATTTAACGAGACAGGCGTGTTCGTCTCTTTCGAGGAGCCTGTCGAAGACCTCACGAAGAACTTTGCTTCCCTTGGGTATAACCTGAATCGGTTTTCGGACAACAAAAAAATGATAATAGATTACATACATATCGAGCGTTCCGAGATCGAGGTGACCGGCGAGTATGATCTCGAAGGCCTCTTTGTCAGGCTTGGACACATGGTCGATTCGATCGGAGCAAAGAGGATAGTGCTTGACACAATTGAGTCTCTGTTCGGCGCACTGCCGAATGAAGGTATCTTAAGGGCGGAGATCCGCAGACTTTTTCGCTGGCTGAAATTAAAGGGCCTTACCGCCATTATTACCGGCGAAAAAGGCGACGGCATGATTACAAGGCACGGGCTTGAAGAGTATGTCTCCGACTGTGTCATATTCCTCGACCATCTCGTATTCGAACAAGTCGCAACGCGCAGGCTCCGGATCATAAAATACAGGGGCTCATCTCACGGTACAAACGAATATCCCTTCCTGATCGATAAGACGGGCATATCGGTCCTGCCGGTCACATCCCTTGAACTTATCCACAAGGCCACATCAGAAAGGATCTCTACCGGCATACCCCGCCTGGATACCATGTTCGAAGGAAAAGGCTATTACCGGGGCAGCAGTATCCTCGTATCCGGAACAGCAGGCACAGGGAAATCGAGCGTAGCGGCAAAATTCGCTGAATCAGCATGTCAAAGGGGAGAGCGCTGCCTCTATCTTGCATTTGAGGAATCCGAAAGCCAGATCATCCGCAATATGCGATCGATCGGCATCAACCTGGAACCATGGGTGAAAAAGGGACTTCTGAAATTCCATGCGTCCAGGCCGACCTTCTGCGGTCTTGAAATGCACTTGGTGCAGATACACAATCTGGTCAGCAGTTTCAACCCGAGCGTAGTTATCTTCGATCCCATAACCACTATGATGTCAATCGGCAGTGACAACACGGTAAAGTCAATGCTGACACGCCTTCTGGATTACCTCAAGATGAAAAAGCTGGTCACGACCCTCTTTACCAACCTGTCGCATAACGAAGACCTCGAAAAAACAACGATGGCCGTTTCGTCGTTGATGGACACGTGGATACTCCTGAGAGACATCGAAATAGGGGGAGAGCGCAACCGCGGCTTGTATGTCTTGAAGGCCCGTGGTATCGGCCATTCCAATCAAATCCGGGAGTTCCTGCTCACAAAAGAGGGAATTGATGTGCGTGACGTTTATCTCGGACAGGATAAAGTCCTGACCGGCTCTGCGCGGCTTGCCCAGGAGGCTGAGGAAAAAGCCGAGGGCCTTATTCGCAGGCAGGAAACACAATGGAAGCAGCGCGAGCTTGAACGCAAACGGGAGACGATTGAATCCCAGATAAAAGTCCTTCGTTCTCAATATGAGTCGGAGGAAGAGGAACTTCGGATCTCTATACATCAGGCAAAATTGATTGAAGAAACGATATCCAGGGCCACGAGGGAGATGGCAAAATCCAGGAAGGCAGACGTCATTAAACCGGCTAAAAGAAAATAATAGCGGGAGGAACATATTGTTATGGGAACTGAAGATAAAAAAAGGAAGGCTGGCAGCAAGACAAAAGCCTTAAAAGCAACTGCCAAGACACATGGGACAGCAGAAGTGAAATTGCCAAAGGAAATTTGGGATTTGATGCTTTACGTTGCGGGCCAGACCCCAAAATCCCTCACAGCCTTTGCCAACCTAAAGAAAATCTGTGAGAAGCATCTTGAGGGCAAGTACCGCCTCGAGGTGATTGATCTTTTGAAAAACCCTCAGCTCGCCCGCGGTGACCAGATTCTTGCAATACCGACACTGGTGAGGAAGCTTCCCGAGCCTATAAAAAAGATAATAGGTGACCTTTCAAATATGGAACGCGTCCTGGTGGGCCTGGATCTACGCCCGGCGGATTAAGGCAAGGAGAACAAATATGGAGAAAAAAGCATTGAAAGATGAATTAAAGGCATTGGGAAAAAAGATCAAGGCCTCTCCGGGAAAGAGGTATGTTTTAAGCCTTTATATCGCAGGAGCAACGCCTAAGTCCACCCGTGCAATTATGAATATCAAAAAAATCTGTGAAGAATACCTTATGGGCAGATATGAGCTTGAGGTTGTAGACATATACCAGCAACCTGAGCTTGTAAAGGAGGAACAAATTATTGCTATCCCCACACTTCTAAAAAAACTTCCACTCCCTTTACGGAAATTCATAGGCGATATGTCAAAGACAGAAAAGATCCTTGTGGGTCTGGATATAAAGACAAGGAAATGAATAAACCCCCTATGCGATTTAAGAAGGAAGATGGCGAAAAAGAATAAATCTGTTAAGCAACTATTGGAAGAGAACCAAACCCTTCGGACACAACTTGAAGAGTTAGAGGAGACTGTACGTGCCATCCGGTCCGGAGAGGTTGATGCCCTGGTTGTTTTAGGCCCTGAGGGCGAGCAGGTTTACACCCTGAAAAGCGCGGAACAACCTTACCGTGTTCTTGTCGAAACAATGAACGAGGGAACAAGCACTGTAGCTCCCGATGGCACCATACTTTATAGCAATAACCGTCTTACAGCCATGCTCAAAATGCCGCTTGAACAGGTCATAGGGACCTCAATACGTCTCTACATTACAGGGTCAGATCTTCTGATATTCGATGACCTTTTGAAAAAAGGCCTGCAGACTGATTGCCAGGGAGAAGTGTCCCTAAAGACAAGGGAAGGGACTTTGCCGGTTCAGCTTTCTCTGAGCCCTGTGCGCAGTGAAGGAATGGATTGTACAGTAATAGTAATAACAGATTTGACTGAACAAAAAAAGGCCGAAGAGGCTTTGCGCAGAACTTCAGAGACTTTG
>Ga0154444_1215_pt1 | contig 10690 bp, 8 predicted proteins | sample RifGroC2_FD_105637 | JGI IMG/M metagenome (GOLD analysis project Ga0154444, IMG submission 105637) | Nitrospirae bacterium GWC2_42_7
TGACGCTGATAATGACGGCATAGGTGATGTCTGCGACAATTGTTCTTTAACGGCCAATGCGGATCAAGCTGATGCTGATAATGACGGCATAGGTGATGTCTGTGATACGTGCCCTAATGATCCGTTGGACCAATGTGTGTTTGTTGGCCCTCTCCCGGACCTCACCGGCAGCTGGTATGAGCCTTTAACAGAAAAATGCAAAGAGAAAAAAGAGGGGCTTGTATGCAAGGTCAAAGGCAAGCTGATCATCCGTAACATAGGCGATGTAGATGCTGAGTATGTTGTGTTCAGGTTCTATCTGTCTGATGATGACAGCTATGATGCAGGCGATATCTTATTAAAAGCAGACTTCATGTACAATGTAAATGTTGGGAAAGATTACAAGAAGTCTTTCAATCTCACACTGCCTGTTGGTATGAGCCTTGAAGGCAGATACATAATTGTATATATTGACGCTGAAAATGCAGCGGTAGAATCCGATGAGAACAATAACTTTGTTGTGTACGGAGAAGAAGATACTTAATAAAATTTCCTTAAGTATTTGATCCTAAGCTAACCCCTTCTCAAAACTTGTTTTGGAAAGGGGTTAGCTAAAGCTCAAGAAAATAGAATGGCAGTGGTAAGGATCTTCTTATCGATCGTGTTGAAATAAGAAAAACATATCATGTATCATAATTCCAGTTTGTCCTTTAATTTCTTTTAATCCGGAGGTATCGAACATCAAACTTAAAGAAGAAAACGGAAAAGAAACTGTAATAAGTTCAATTCCTGAAATTGAGAAACAGCTCAAAAAACTTAAGGCAATTGCTGTAAGTATAAACGGGCAACTCTGCGACCTTAACATGGTCAAGCAAGCCACGGACACTGATACTTTTGAAGCTGTTACATTTGATTCTGAGGCAGGCAGAGATATCTACAGGCACAGCACTTCGCATGTTATGGCACATGCTGTGAAAAAACTTTTTCCAACAGCAAAGCTGGCTATAGGCCCTTCTATCCATGATGGTTTTTATTACGATTTTGATATGGAGAAGGCGTTTACACCAGAAGACCTCATTGCTATTGAAAAAGAAATGCAGAAGTTAATCAAAAAGGATTCTCCCTTTGTCAGGAAGGATATGTCTCGTGATGAGGCATTGCGCCTTTTCAAGGATATGGGTGATATATACAAGGTGGAACTTCTTAATGAGATAACTGACGATAATGTTTCAGTTTACGAGGAGGATGGCTTCCTAGATCTCTGCAGAGGCCCTCATCTTGTTTCAACAGGTAAGATAGCAGCGTTCAAACTTTTGAGTATTGCAGGAGCGTACTGGAGGGGAAATGAAAAGAACAAGATGCTCCAGAGGATCTACGGCACTTCTTTTAATAACCCCGGCGAACTTAAAGAATATCTTGATCTTCTCGAAGAGATCAAGAAAAGAGACCATAGAAGGCTCGGAAAGGAACTGGATCTCTTCAGTATTAATGATGAGATAGGTTCAGGGCTTGTGCTATGGCATCCCAACGGAGCAGTAATACGCAAGACAATAGAAGATCTTTGGAGAGATGAACACATAAAGGCTAATTATAAACTGCTTTATACTCCGCATATTGCGCGGCTTGAACTTTGGAACAGGAGCGGACATCTCGACTACTACAAGGAAAATATGTATTCTCCGATGGAGATAGAGGGCGTGGATTATGAGCTAAAACCTATGAACTGCCCGTTTCATCTTGCGATCTATAAGAGTTCTCTGAGGAGTTACCGCGATCTGCCTATAAGATATGCAGAGCTGGGAACTGTCTACAGGTTCGAACGTTCAGGAGTTCTGCACGGCCTTATGCGCGTAAGGGGTTTTACCCAGGATGATGCGCACATATTCTGCACTGACGACCAGATCGAAGACGAAATACTGAAGATACTTGATTTTACGATTTTTATACTAAAGACCTTTGGTTTTGAAAAGTATGATATTTATCTCTCTACAAGGCCTGAAAAATTTGTCGGCACTGAAGAACACTGGCAGAGGTCAACTGAGGCCCTGAAAAAGGCGCTTGAAACAAAAGGACTTGAATTCATGGTTGATCCCGGCGAAGGTGTTTTTTACGGGCCAAAAATAGATATTAAGGTGAAAGACTCTCTCGGCAGGGCCTGGCAATGCAGTACAATACAGCTTGATTTTAACAATCCTGAACGATTTGACATAAGTTACAGGGGAGCTGATGGACGGGAGCACAGGCCTATTATGATACACAGGGCTTTGATGGGCTCACTCGAAAGGTTCTTTGGGATCTTAATAGAGCATTACGCAGGAGCGTTTCCTGTATGGCTTGCGCCTGTTCAGATATCTGTACTAACGATTGCAGAGAGGCATTCAGAATATGCAGGAGAGATATTTGCAAAACTAAAGCAGAAGGGCATCAGGGCTGAACTCGATTCTGACAGCGAGAAAATAGGGAATAAGATCAGGAAGAGCTCTATCAGAAAAATACCGTTTTCGGTTATAATCGGCGACAAGGAAATAGCTGAAAACAGCCTAATGGTCAGAGTGCGCAGCGGGGAGAATTTAGGTCCATTCGATCAGGATGGATTAATATCTTTTCTTGAAGAAAAGATAAACTCAAGGGAATAAAGACATAAGCGAAAGGGATGTTGGCCGGAACATAAAGGTCAATTTTATGCTTTATGTCAGTTTCAATGACAAATAAATTTATTTAGGTTATAATTCATAACTGATTTCACGGGAATGAGAAGCGTTGAAATTTAATGTTTCTCATTTTTGATTTTTTATCTGGAGGAAGAAATGCCAAAGATCAAGACGCACAGAGGAGCAGCAAAGAGATTCAAGATAACTGCAAGTGGCAAGGTCAAGAGAAGCAAATGTTTTACAAGTCATCTTTTAACTTGTAAGAACAAGAAAAAGAAAAGGAATTTAAGGACCGCAGTTATTCTTTCACCTGCTGATAGCGCTAATATCAAAAGATTATTGCCATATATGTAATATAAACAGAAAGCAAGAACCAAGAAATTAAAATTCAAAAAATTCCTGGTTTTATTTAGATCAAGGAGGATGAGATGCCGAGGGCAAAAGGTGGTTTTAAAACAAGAAGAAGAAAGAAAAAAATCTTAGAAAGGGCCAAGGGTTATTACGGCGGAAGAAGCCGTCTTTATAAAGTAGCATCAGAGACAATTGATAAAGGGTTTCAGCACGCATACAGGGACAGAAAAGCCAAAAAACGTGAGTTCAGGTCACTCTGGATCATCAGGATAAACGCAGCTGTCCGTGCAATGGGCATGAATTACAGCCAGTTCATATCCGGCCTCAAAAAGGCCAATATTTTATTAGATCGGAAGGCGCTGGCAGATCTGGCGTATTCTGAACCAAAGGCATTCAGCCAGATAGCTGAAACTGTAAAAAAGCAATTAGCAGCATAAATCTGTGGATGAACTGCTTTCTATAAGAAAGTCCTTTCAGGATGAGATAGAAGCAGCCGAGGATTTAACCGGACTCCAGCAGATAAAGATCAAATACACTGGAAAAAAAGGGCTTTTGTCTGCAAAGATGAAGTCCCTTTCTTCCATCCCGCCTGATAAACGACCGGCATTCGGCAGTGCAATCAATGAAGTAAAGAATTTTATTGAAGATATTTTGACGCAGAGGGAAGTGCTTCTGAAAGGCAAGGATAAGGAGAAGCGCCTCCAATCAGAAAGGCTGGATATTTCCCTGCCCGGCAAATTCATTCCTTTTGGCAACGGGCATCCCATAGTGCAGATCCTCGAAGAGATAAAGGACATTTTTTCCTCTATGGGCTTTGATATCGAAGAAGGCCCTGAGATCGAGCTCGATCACTATAATTTTGAGGCATTAAATATACCAAAAGACCATCCTGCAAGAGACATGCAAGATACTTTCTATATTTCGGATGATGTTGTTTTGAGAACTCATACGTCTCCGGTGCAGATAAGGGTGATGGAGAAACGAAAACCGCCGCTGCAGATCATCGCACCCGGCAAGGTCTACAGATGTGATGCGGATTTGTCGCATACTCCCATGTTCCATCAGGTAGAGGGATTAATGGTTGATAAGGATATTTCCTTCAGCGATCTAAAGGGTGTGCTCGAGCTGTTCATACACAGTCTTTTCGGAAAAGATACACCTGTGAGATTTCGTCCAAGCTATTTCCCTTTTACTGAACCTAGCGCTGAGGTTGATATAGGATGCATTTTTTGTTCAGGCAAGGGCTGCAGGGTCTGCAAGACAACAGGATGGCTCGAGATACTCGGCTCCGGACTTGTAAATCCAAAGGTCTTTGAAATGGCGGGTTATGATCCCGGCGAATATTCTGGTTTTGCCTTTGGTATGGGTGTTGAAAGGATCACTATGTTGAAATATTCTATTGATGATATAAGGCTTTTTTATGAAAACGATCTGAGGTTTTTGAGACAATTCTGATTAATTTTTCAATACCCCATCCCGAAAGTCTTCGGGACTGTGGGTGTCCCTATACTTCCCTCCCCCTTGAGGGGGGAGGGTTAGGGTGGGGGTGATTAAGATGCTATTTTCACCCTCCCCTTCATCCCCTCCCCTCAAGGGAGGGGAGAATTTAGATATCCAGCCGTCTCTGCGGCGGGGAGGTTGATTGGAGCGATATGCGGGTTTCCCTTGAATGGTTAAAAGATTTTGTTGAAATAAAGGCAGAACCTTCAGAGGTTGCTGCCAGGCTAACCATGGCAGGCCTTGAGATAGAGGGCATTGAATCTGTTGAAGGTGATACAGTATTTGAGGTCAATGTTACACCCAACAGACCTGATTGCCTGAGCATACTTGGTGTTGCAAGGGAAGTTGCAGCTGCTTTCGGACTCAAACTTAAACTTCCTGACACACAGATCAAAGCACAGATACCTGCTTCAGATTTTAGTGTGGAGATAGATGATCCAAAACTTTGCAGAAGATATACGGGCAGGCTCATAAATGATATTATTGTCGGAGATTCTCCTGAGTGGATAAAGAAACGTCTGGAGAAAAGCGGGCTAAGACCTGTCAACAGCATTGTAGACATTACCAACTATATGCTTCTTGAGTTCGGGCATCCTCTGCATGCATTTGATGCTGATAAGATATCAGGAAGAATAATACGTGTTGCTAAGGCCGGGAAGAACAGCAAAATAACCACGCTTGACGGGGCAGATAGAGTTTTGCCGGAGGATTCACTTTTGATCTGGGATTCTGAGGGTCCTGTTGCTATTGCCGGTATCATGGGTGGCGAGGGGTCATCTGTGACGAACAGCACAAAGAATATTTTTCTTGAGAGCGCATACTTTGCTCCTTTTTCGATAAGAAGGACTTCCAAAGAGCTTTCTCTCAGAAGCGAGTCGTCCTATAGGTTCGAAAGAGGAACTGATATTGAATTTCTCGAATCAGCGCTTAACAGATCAGCCTTGATGATCCGGGATATCTGCGGCGGGAAGATCCATGAGATAGTGGATAATTATCCTGAAAAATATATTCCCCGAAAGATCGAAGTCAGATACAAAAAAATAAATGATCTCCTTGGCACAGGCCTTAGGGATGCAGAAATGCTTGAAATACTGAACAGGATCGGGATCAAAACTGAAGACAGGGGAGATCATTTTACAGCATATCCTCCTGTCTATAGAAGCGACATAAACAAATATGAGGACCTGGTAGAAGAAATAGCAAGGATTTTCGGGTACAACAACATTCCTGCAAGAAGACCAAAGGCCGCCTTGTCCGCAGGAATACTAAACCTGAAAGAGATCAGAAGAAGAAAGATCAGGGAAGCGATGAGAAAGTCCGGTTTTTCAGAAGTGGTGAATTACAGCTTTATGAACCCGGCTGATCTTGATATCCTCGCACTGCCGGAAAATGATGAAAGAAAAAAATGTATAGCTGTCATGAACCCTCTGAGGCAGGAAGAATCCTTGATGAGGACTACCCTTGTACCTTCGATGATAAATAATTTCCTCTATAATCTTTCGCACGGTATCAGAAATATCAGGCTTTTTGAGATAGCAAGAATATTTATAGATAAAGGCGAACAATTGCCTTCTGAAAGATTGCGGCTTGGTGGGATTTATTTCAAGGAAGAAGATATTTCTATCTGGAAAGATAAACTTCCTTCTTTCTTTGTTGCTAAGGGTTCTTTGCAGGCATTATTTGACGAGTTGAAGATAACAGGCTTGTCTTTTGTTCCTTCAGTTGAGCTTTTTCTGCACAAAGGCAAGTCAGCTGACATTTTGATTAACGGGAAGAACATCGGCTTTATGGGAGATCTCAGCCCTGATGTTGTTGGAAAAATAGGTCTTAAGATCCATAACCCTGAAATAGTTGTGTTTGAGCTTGATGTTGATTTGCTGATGACTATGCTACCGGATAGAACTAAATATAGTCAGATACCAAAATACCCTTCTATTGAAAGGGATATTTCAATAGTTATGAGGGACGATATAACTTCAGGCTCTGTTCTGGAATATATAAAGAGCTGTCAGGCAGAACTTATCGAGAGCGTTGAGTTATTCGATTATTATAAGGGCGGGAATCTTCCTCAGAACAGCAAGAGCCTTGGCTTCAGGATTGTATACAGGGCAAAAGACAAGACATTGACTGAGAATGAAGTTGAAACTCTTCACCAGTCTCTGGTCCAATCAATTCTCGTGAAAACAGGCGGAGAACTGAGGGGATAGAACGTTTAGTTCCTGATCTTATAGCCTGCTTTTGTTACTGCGTCTTCAATATCCTGTTTCTGAATTATTGTTTCATCATATGATACAACAGACTTGCCGACCTCAACAGAAGAATCTTTTATTCCCTTCAGCGCATCCAGGGCCTTTTTTACTCTCATAACGCAGTGCTGGCAAGACATGCCTTCGATATTGATTGTTATTTCAGCCATCTAATATCTCCTTTATTGTAACTGCTCTTATTTTATTCAGAAGATGAATAGAAATCAAACAGAGTTTATCAATATTAATATATTGGCTTTTATGGGAAAATAGTATTTAATATAATCAAAGGAGGACTTATGAAATTTACGCGATTATTCGCCGTCCTTTTATTAATAAACATCTTTCTTTGTGCAGTGCCTGCATATGCAGAAAAAGATGAACTTGTAATTGGCCTTATCCCTGAAATGAATATTTTTCAGCAGATGGAACGTTTCAGGCCCCTTTCCGAATATCTTTCTGAGAAAACAGGCGTGAAAGTCAGGCTCACTATCCTCAGCAAATATGGAGGTATAATCAAAAGATTTAAATCGCACCAGCTTGACGGAGCTTTTTTTGGTTCATTCACCGGTGCTGCTGCTATCTCAATTCTTGGGGTTGAGCCGATCGCCAGGCCGGTTAACCTTGATGGCTCTTCAACATATCACGGGTATATTTTTGTGAGAAAAGACAGCAACATTAGAAAGGTAAGCGATATGAAGGGGAAAAAAATGGTTTTTGTAGCTAAAGCTACTACTGCGGGATATGTATTCCCTATCGCATATTTTAAAGAGAATGGCGTGAATGATATAAATTCATTTTTCAGTGAACACTATTTTTCAGGAAGTCATGATTCTGCTATTTATGCGGTGCTTGATAAAAAAGCCGACATCGGTGCTGCAAAACATAGCGTCTATGACCGTGTAAAGCGCAGTGACTCCCGTATTGATAATGAATTATTGATACTTGCAGAGTCTGCCAAGGTGCCGTCTAATGGTTTGTGTGTAAGAAAAGATCTCGATAAAGCACTCAAGAAAAAACTGAAAGAAGCTTTGCTTAATATGGATAAAGATACTAAAGGCAGGGCTGCTCTCGAAAAATTAGGGGCTCTTAGATTTATTGAAACAGCAGCTTCAGATTATAAGCCTGTATTTGAACTTCTTAAAAGGGCTGATATGACAGCATCTATGGCAGAAGAATAATAAACTATGAAGAATAGGATCATTATTTCTCTTGGAGCACTTTTTCTTATTTTCCTTTCCGGCGCATGTTTTACATTGATCTATCTAACAAAGGTCACCTCAAATCTCAGTTATCTTGTGAAACTTCATAGCATAGAAGTAATGAGGCAGGAGCTTGTAATAAATGTCCAGACAGTTCAGGAAAATCTCTATACTATCGGCACAGCGTTCGGGAAGGAACTTGACAGCATAGTCGAGAATGTCAATTTGCTCGATCTTGCTGTTCAAAGATGCAACAGCTGTCATCACAATCCGGAGATCAAGACAAAGATAGACGAGGTTGCACAGCTTACAGACAAATATAAAAATTTCCTGAGTGAATTTATTACAACAGTTGCAGGCAAGGACAGAGTAATGCAACTAAAGAAAGAGGCCTCGGATATCGGAAGTGACATTCTTTTCAAGACTCAGGATATGTCCATAGTCGCCAGCACTGCGCTAAACAAAAAAACAGTAAAAGCACTTGAGGATATAAATAATTCAAGGCTGGTTCTTTTTTCCACACTAATACTTGCATTTATCAGCGCTCTTTTAATTGCGGTTACTCTTACCAGGCAGATAACAAAACCTGTTTACGAACTTGTAAAAGCATCAAGAGAGATAGAGTCCGGTAATCTTGGATACAAAATATCCTATTCAGGCAAAGATGAATTTTTAAAGCTTGCAAATTCATTTAATGAAATGAGTTTTTCCCTGAGGGAAAGTAACGAAAAAATCATGCAGCATATGAACAGGCTTTCCGGGCTTTACAGAATAACACTTCCGCTTCATTCGGTCTCTAATGTTAATGATATTTTTAGAGAAGTATCATATGGTGTTGCTGAAGTAGTTAATGCAGAACAGTGCGGTCTTATGCTTTTGAACAAGGATCTATCAGAGTTTGAACATAAATATCCTGCCCATGGCCTTGATGAAATGCAGGCAAGATCCATTAGAGTAAATAAAGACGACGTGTTGCAGCTGTATTTCTCCAAAAACAGAAAACCACTGTTTATCAATGACATGCAGTCAGAGGAATTACCTTCAGGATTTACAGGAGGCAATACTTTGAATGTGAGAAATATAATGTTTGGGTGGGTGAGACAGAAAGGCGAACTTGTAGGCATTATACGGGTTGCTAACAGAGAACTTGAGGATTTTTCCGAAGAATCTTTGAGGCTGATAGGCATAATCTCGAATAATCTTTCTGTTGCACTTGAGAATATAAAGCTCTATGATGATCTGAAAACACAGATGAAGGAGCTGAAGGAAACCCAGGAACAGCTTGTGCAGACTGCAAAACTTGCTGCAATAGGAGAGCTTGCTTCAAATGTTGCTCATGAGATAAACAATCCTCTGACGAGTATAATGGGTTATGCAGAACTTATCAAGGAAGAGACCGACCTTGATAGTATAATGAAGGATGTTGATATAATCCAAAAGGAATCATTAAGAGCACGGGATATTGTGCAGCAGCTTCTGGAGTTTTCCAGAAAGAAGCCTCTCGAGATAAAGAAGATCGATCTGAACAGTCTGATAAAAGAATCAGTATCTCTGGTAAAAATGAATATAAAGGATGCCGGTATAAAGGTGGTAGAAGATTATTCTGAGCTTCCTGTGATAGCAGGCGATCCTAACCAGCTCAAACAGGTCTTTCTTAATATCATTAATAATGCTGTTGATTCTCTGCCTGAAAAAAGCGGAGAAATAAATATCAGGACGCTTGAAAACAGCAGGAATGTAATGGTTGAGATATCCGATAACGGTTATGGGATCCCTGATGATGTTCTCTCGAGAATTTTTGAACCTTTCTTTACCACAAAGAGGGAAAAGGGAACAGGTATAGGTCTATCGATAAGTCATAAGATAATTCAGAGCCATAAAGGGAAGATAGACATAAGAAGTGAAGAACATGCGGGCACAAAGGTCATTATTACTCTTCCAGTTTATTTTGGATAAATTATAAATCATACGTGTTTTTCAAAGTGCGTATATCGATCAAATATACTTTTTCTGCCATAAATTACCTTTTTACATAAAAATCAATTTGAAAAATAGGGTGAAAAACTTACTATGAACTGAGAAAAAATAATGCACACGGATACTCCAATGATTATCTTTCAAATCTTTACCTGAGACTTGTTATAATAGATTTTAATACTTGATGCAAATGACTGGAAAAGATAAGGCTACTTTGTTACAATTAACAGCAATTATTTGAGTCCAGATAACCTATTAGGGGGAGTAAATGGAATACAAAGGACAGGTAGTTTTAGTAACAGGCGGCGCAAGAGGCATAGGAAAGGCAATAGCCGAGATGTTTGCAAAAAAAGGAGCTGATCTTGCTCTGGCTGATATATCTCTTGAGAGCGCAAGTGAGACTGCAAAGGAAATGACATCATATGGAGTCAGGGCTATGGCAGTTAAACTTGATGTTTCCAAGTCAGCAGATGTGGCAAAGGCGTTTGAGGATATTACTAAAGAGTATGGCAAGATCGATATCCTGGTGAATAATGCAGGGATCACAAAAGATTCACTGTTAGTAAGGATGAAGGAAGAAGACTGGGACGCTGTACTGAACATAAACCTCAAGGGTGTTTTCCTCTGTTCAAAAGAGGCTGTAAAGCTTATGGTAAAACAACGCTATGGCAGGATAATAAATATCGCCTCTGTTGTAGCATTTATGGGAAATCCGGGACAGGCTAATTACAGCGCCTCAAAGGCCGGCATAATCGGCTTTACAAAAACAATAGCAAGGGAGTAC
>Ga0154444_1223_pt4 | contig 10536 bp, 11 predicted proteins | sample RifGroC2_FD_105637 | JGI IMG/M metagenome (GOLD analysis project Ga0154444, IMG submission 105637) | Nitrospirae bacterium GWC2_42_7
GGTAATAATGGGATGCATAATCACAGGGACTATAGCTTTTGTTCTGATAAACCTCCTTGTTGATATCATATATTTCTATATTGACCCGAGAATAAGGATACATGGGACCAACAATTAAGATATCAGCAGGGATAATAATTATCACATTCATCCTTTCTCTGTTCTCTTCTTTTATAGTTCCATATGATCCGAACGCAATAGACCTTGACAAACTAAAGCAGCCGCCTTCTTTCAAGCATATTTTCGGGACCGACAATAAGGGAAGGGACATCTTTGCGCGGATACTCTACGGGGGGAAGATATCTATAAGCGTAGCAGTCTTCGCAGCTCTGTTTTCCATGAGCATCGGTCTTGTGGCTGGATTGCTTTCAGGTTATTTTGGCGGAAAAACTGATACAACTATCATGGCTGTAGTTGACCTTCTGCTTGCATTTCCGGCATTGCTCCTGGCAATAGGGGTGTCTGTAATCTTCTCTCCCGGGATCTTTACAGTAATGACTGCGCTCTCAGCAGTCGGATGGGCATCTTTTGCAAGACTTGTCAGGGGGCAGGTACTCTCTCTTCGGGAATCATCCTTTGTTGAAGCTGCAAAGGCGATAGGATGTAATAATGTGAGGATACTATTTGTCCATATACTGCCACAATGCATACCACTTGCTCTTGTCATGGCAGGGATGCGACTAGGCGGGTACGTACTTACAGAAGCTGCCCTGAGTTTCCTTGGCCTTGGAGTTCAACCTCCGACTGCAACGTGGGGTTCAATGATAAGCACCAGCAGGATATTTATAAGTTCTGCGCCCTGGATGGTAATTTTCCCGGGACTTATGATAGCAGTGACAGCTCTGAGCTTTAATCTTCTCGGAGATGGGCTGAAAAAAAGATATGACAGCAATAAAGAAAGCAGGTTTTCTTAAAAAAATATCAGGAAGCCTGATCCTCATTTTTTTTCTGAAAGATACTTGTTGAGTTTTTCCCTTAAATTTGCTACCCGGAAAGGTTTTGTCAAATAGTCGTCACAGCCTGCTTCCCGTGCCATCTTCTCGTCATATTTTGCTGTGCGTGCTGTTATCGCAATTATAGGTATGTCTTTCAACATTTTATTGCCCTTGATTATTTTTGTGGCCTCATATCCGTTGATCCTGGGGATCATTATGTCCATGATGATGAGATCAGGTATGTGCTCAAAAGCCATACGTACTGCTTCATCCCCGTCGGTTGCAAAGATCAGTTCGTGGGTCCTTTCACCTATTGAAAGAGCTATTATTTCCCTGCTGGTGCTTTCATCTTCAACAACTAAAATTTTCTTTTTATTCATTTTAATTCTCCTTTTCCATGTTCATTTCCTGCATTGGCAATCGTATATTTATGGATACACCGTCTTCTGAAAGATTTTCTAGAAAAAAAGTGCCCCCATGACTTTCAATTATATCACGCGCCAGACTGATATTCACATTGGCCTGTCTTAGATCCATTATGGCAGGCGAACCGTTGTCTCTCCCGCCGCATTCTATATGTTCAAATGTAGTACTGTTCATGATCTTGCCCTGATTTCTGGTGTTAATTATTACATCGCCTTTGTCTTTGTCAATATCAGTGTAAATGAAAAGATCGCTTTTGGGATACGCATATCTTATCTGATTATGAAGTATGTTAAAAAGCACGCACTGAAGGAGCTGTTTGTCTGCGCATATAATTAAGGATATCTTTCCGCTATTATCCAGAAGCCCCTCTTTGATAACCTTTATATCTTTTTTCTTTATATCTTCGCTGAACTCTATTAAAAGGCCGTCAACAAGAGTATTAAGTTGGAATTCGCTTCTGACTAAAGCTATCTTGTTGCGCAGTCTTATGGGATTGACTGGCAGTGTGAATTTGAAGGTGCTTCCTCCTCCTGGTGTTTTTTCATGCCAGACCTTACCCCAGTGAAGCTCTACGATCTCTTTTACGGTTGAAAGGCCGATCCCGGCCCCGTAAGGATAATATCTGTTGTCAGGGTCCTTTCCCCTGTAGAACCTTTCAAAAATATGAGATATATCTTCATCAGGTATGCCAGGACCATTGTCAGCAATTGTAAAAATAACCACCTGATTGCTGAATATGATATGCGGGAAATGTTTATCAAGTGAGGAATCTGTTTCAATATCCTCGGATATCATTATTGATCCGCCCTCTTGTGTGAATTTCAGGGAGTTTCCGATAATATTCAAAAGAACCCTTTCGATCTTCTCCCTGTCAGCAAGAATTTCAGGGAGTTTCTTTGTCTTTTGCGAAGAATGGACAATTTTTATTTTTTTCATTTTTGCGGCAGGCTTTAACTGATCTATTATATTCATTGAAATAGCCGGGGGATCTATCCGTTCAATGTTCAGTGAACATCTTCCGGACTGAATTTTAGACAGATCGAGGAGATTGTCAATAAGTGCGAGAAGGTCATGGCTCTTTAATAACATTTTGTTAAGGAATTCCGTCTGTTTTTTGTTTAGGCTTCCGGCCTCTCCTGCAAGTATGATATCCGTATATCCTATTATTCCGGTTAATGGGGTTTTAAGTTCATGGCTCATAACAGCCACAAAATCTTTCTGCAGTTCTTCAAGTTTTTTACATAGATCGAGTTCTTTCTGTTTCCGGTCCAGATCACTGCTGACAACTTTTAGTTTATGACTTAGATTATGCAAAGCCTGCCAGGCTTTGGACTTTCCTTCTGCAAACCATCCGCAGGCTGCTGACAGAAATATAAGTCCTGCGATATCGAGTGCCATGCGCCTTGAGTTAACGAAAGTCGTTCCTGAAACAATATAATCTGTAAATAGATAAGCAAGAACCATGAAAGGGCCCAAAACAAGGCTGAGACTGAAACTAGCCCTCATTGCTACCATTATTATCAGAAAGAAATAAAAAGTAAGCAGGCCGTTTTCGTAAAGGTTAGAAAAATATACAAGGGTTACCAGAAGCAGAATGTCTGTAAAGAGAAAGAAAGAGATAAAATGATGAATGTCCTTCTTTGCTCCCCCGGTATAAAGCAGATAAGAGACATAAATATTGTAAAGACATCCCAGGAATACAAAAAGATATAGCGTCTGCAGGTCTGTCTCGATGGAAGTATCCATGAAAAACCTGATAAAAGCAAAAATGGCAAGAACTACCCATCTTATAAGAGATACGATCCATTCAGTTGTTATTGCCTGTGAGATCTGGTCGTATTCAGTGCTCTTGTTTAGTTTTAATATCTTTTCCACAATAAAATACTAACACATGGATGGAACGAGGTAAAGATTAATTCGCGGCTTCTACGTAGTATTACTTAGATAATTATTTGACACAACTTTAAATTATAAGTTGTACTTCTTAAGTATCCGAAGTATATTAGTTTTTTGTATGTCTTTGAAATATAATATAGTAGTATTTGATAGGTTAAAGGAGAATAAACCTGATGGAAACAGTAGGTTGCTTATTTTTAGGGATAATTTTAGGTTTTATTGTCGCATGGTTTTTTGCTAAGGCACGTTCACAGGTTATGATTACAGGTCTTGAAAAAAGAGCAAGCTCTTCTGATGCGGTCAATAATGAACTAAGACAACAGGTCAACCAGAAAGATGCGGCATTAAATAATTTACAGAAAGATTTGGATGCTGAACGGGAACTTAAGGCAAAGTTCGAAGAATCACAAAAACATCTTAAGGAAGAAATAGAGCGTTTTAATGAGATCGAAAAACAACTAAAAGAAACCTTTAAATCTTTGTCTCTGGATGCTCTTACAAAAAACTCTGAAGAGTTTATGAAACTTGCTGAAGGGAAACTAAAGGAACAGACCATAGAAGGCAAGAAAGAGCTTGAAGGCAAAAAAGAGCTTATTGACCAGAACATTGAGACAATAGGAAAAACCCTTTCAGAGGTCCAGAGAAAGATAGAAGAAGTCGGAAAGGCCAGTGGTGAAAAGTTTTCAGAAGTTTCTACTCTTATTAAAAAGCATGAAGAGGTTACAGTTAAATTGAGAGACACTACCGACCATCTCAGACAGGCGCTTGCAAGTTCAAAAAAGCGCGGAGAATGGGGTGAAAGAATGGCAGAGGATGTTATCAGGCTTGTAGGAATGGTCGAAGGCATAAACTATATCAAGCAGAAAACACTGGAGCACGCATCAGGCAGGCCTGATTTTACTTTCCTTCTCCCGAATAAATTAAAGATAAACATGGATGTAAAATTTCCTTTGGATAACTACCAACACTATCTAGACGCACAGAATGAGCATGACAAAAAACGCTTTAGGGATGAACTTATGAAAAATACAAAGATAATGATCAGACAGGTAACCACCAGGGAATATATTAACCCTGCTGAAAATACAGTTGATTATGTTCTTATCTTCATTCCAAACGAGCAGATATACAGCTTTATAAACGAGTCTGATATAACAATAATGGACGAAGCGTTAAGGCAAAAGGTCATCTTATGCTCTCCGTTCACTCTTTATGCAGTTCTTGCTGTGATCAGGCAAGCAGTAGAAAACTTTAATCTGGAACAGACCGCATCAGAAATATTAGAACTCCTGTCAGAATTTTCGAAGCAATGGAATGCTTATAAGGACAAATTCAAACTTATGGGCGAAAAACTGGATGCTGCTAAAAAAGAATATGATGCTATTGTCACAACGAGAACAAATATGCTCGAGAGGCCTCTTAGGAAAATAGATGAATTAAGGAAGCAGAAAGCTATTGGGTTTGATGAAGAGATAAAGCTTGATGAAACTACACTTCTTTAAATATTGAATATATTTTGTCATGAGAAAAAAGAAGAAGTCATTTTTAAAAAGATTAATTTATCTCACTCTTATTGCATTAGCCGGTTTTATCGCTTTGCAGTTCATCTATCCTGATATATCGAAACTCAAAAAAGAGAATCCTAAAAAAACAGCTATGATGGAATATCGAGAAGAGGAATGGAAAGAAAAAGGGAAGAAAGGCGGAATTACCCAGAAATGGGTACCATACAGCCGGATATCACCCTTTATGACAAAAGCTGTACTTATAGGCGAGGATGATAAGTTCTGGCAGCATGAGGGTTTTGATTATACGGCGATGCAAAAGGCAATAGAAAAGGATATTAAAGCAAAGAAGTTCAAGCTCGGCGGCAGCACTATAAGCCAGCAGCTTGCCAAGAACCTGTTCCTTACCCCTTCAAAAAATCCTGTTAGGAAAGTACGCGAGGCAATTATTACATGGAGAATGGAGAGAGCCCTTTCAAAGAAAAGAATACTTGAAATATATCTCAATGTGGCAGAGTGGGGTGAGGGTATTTTTGGTATTGAAGCAGCCTCAAGGCATTACTACGGAATACCTGCCTCTTCTTTAAACGCGGAGCAGTCTGCAAGGCTCTCAGCTGTTTTGCCTAACCCACGCAGGTTTAATCCGCTCGGAGAACAGAAATATGTTGTTCGTCGAGCCGATCTTATTTACAGCATCATGGTCAAAAGAGGAATAGTTCCTCCTGAATTTGAGGAAATAAGCGAGGATAAGGAAACTGTCTCTCCACCTGAATCAGATTATGTTCCAATAAATGAAACAAAATCATCACAATAATTTTCTTCACAGCTAAAGTCAGAACTCTATGCCTTTTCTTGCCAGTATCTTCTTTTTGTAAGGATGTTTTACTTCTTTCATGAAAGTCAGATAATCAGCTTCGTCAGCAATTTTTGGAGTAAGGCCTCGTCCGGTCAGAACAAGTTCAAGGGAGCCGGGCTTTGATCTTATGAATTTAACAGCCTCATCCTCTGAGATAAGCCCTTCTGAGGCCATGCATAGAAATTCATCGAGGATAATAAGGTCATAGGTGTTTTCATGAAAAATCATATCCAGATCCGACAAGGCTTTCTTTGATGCCTTTTTTATGATGTTCCTGTCAGCAGTTGGATTGAAGAGGGGAGATTTGACACTGCGGAATATATGCACGTCAACGCCTATCTGCTTCAGAATATCAGTCTCGCCCTTTGAATTCTTTTCCTTGAAGAACTGTGCAAAAAAAACCCTGAAATTGCGGCTCTTTGCCCTTACAGCAAGACCTACAGCAGCAGTTGTTTTGCCTTTGCCGTTTCCGGTATATATGTGGATCAGCCCTTTTCTCATGGATATTATTAAGTGGAGCGGGCGACGGGATTCGAACCCGCGACTTCCAGCTTGGGAAGCTAACACTCTACCACTGAGTTACGCCCGCAGCAGTGTTTATAATAATCAAGCAATGTTTTATAAATCAAGGTGCATGGTGAATCTAAAGGAATAGATTTTAGAAATAATAAGTAGGATAATAGAATCACATGAAACTAACAGGAAAGATCAATGCCTCAGAGATCAAGAAGAAGATACTCTCAGATAAATACAATTCGATTGTGTTCTCGCTCAAGAAGAATTCCGAAATATATATTGTTGGTGGTTATATTCGGGACCTTCTGCTGGGGAAAAAAGATATTGACAGAGATTATGTGATAAGAGGGGACCCGGATGATTTTCTGAGAAAGCTCAGAAAAAAGACAGGCGGAAAAATCATATATCTCGGGAATAAGAATCTTTTTCGTTTAATGCTCAGCAACGGAACAGGTATGGATTTTACAAAAATGTATAAAGGAAAGATAGAAGAAGATCTATCTATGAGAGATTTTACGATAAATGCTATTGCATGGTCACCTGAAGCAGGGTTGATAGATATTTATAATGGAGTTGGCGATCTATCTGCTCGCATGATCAGAATGATAAGCAGGGATAATATTATGAATGACCCGGTAAGGATACTAAGGGCATATAGATTAGCCGGAGAAATGAATTCTGAAATTGAAGAAAATACTCGTAAGTCCCTAAAAGAATTCAAATTATTACTTAAGGATGCCAAAACTGAAAGAATAACTTTAGAGTTTTTTAAGGTACTTGCTATAAAAACCCCTGAAAACGCACTAAAAATGATGTTCAAGGACGGGATTATTGGCACAATAATTACCTTAAATAACAAGGTGATACAGTCCAAACTTAAAGAGATTAATAATATTCAGAAAATATTTAATGAAATACCTTTAAGATTTAGAATTAAGTTAGATAATGTTTTTTCACAGAATCTCACATACAGAGGTCTAATTAGCCTTGAAATCCTTTTATCCGGACTGCCTGAGAATATGTTTTCAATGAGTTCAAGAATTACCAAAAGGATAAAAATAATCGATAAGGCATGCAAAACACTTCAAAAGAACAAAGGGCAAATCGATAATGCAAGACTCTTCGATGCATTTATCGCTGCCAGGGATGCTTACCTGGATCTACTAATAATTAAAAATATTACCGGCAGAATAAAAGATGCTGAGAGATTTACTTTAATAATGAAGAAGGGGATCACAAGCACAAAGGAAATAATTATGGGAATAAATAATATTCAAAACAAAGAAATTATCGGTCAAATAATAGAAAAAATGAGAAGGGCAGAGTTCTTAGGAGAAATTAAGAGCAAGGCAAGCGCCAGGAAGTACTTACATGACATTACATCTGATTTAACATAATATATCGAATAAGGCATCCATGATTATCACATTAACAGAGCTGACAATTTATGTCAAGAACTTTATTTCGGGATTTGATGAATTTGAGTGGAAATTCAACTGGCGTGAGAATCCATATCTATTCCGTGATACGCTTATCCGGTTGCTCAATTCTCCTAAATTAGAGTTTAAAGAACTCACAGAAAAATCGGCGTAATTTCTCATTCAATACAATATATGTCCTGCATGCAGCACTGGCAAAGGATACCTCCCTTTATTCATGGTGCCTAATGCTCGGGTCCTTTCTACCAATTCATTTTTCTCGTTATAGAATTTTATAGACATAAGGAATCTGCATTGGTCTGTCTTAAGACTTTTCATAAATTCTTCAGCTTTCGACCAATATGCTTCCCACTTAAGCGGCAGTTGTTCTAATGGCTTGAGATAAAAGTTGCTCAAGGTACAATCTGCCCACTTAGGACTTTCATCACTCTCTAAACCATAACCAATACAAATCATATTAATTTTGACCGATGAAGTTGGTTCGCTATTTTCAAGAAAAACAGAATACTCAAACGCTATCGGTGATGTGCGGTCTACATGGTTTTTTTGAGATTCGCCGAGTAATTGCAATGCCACACGCTTCATTGGAACTTTATCCGTAGATTGCTTAGAATGCTTCTCGGTTGTTAAAGCATTTATTTGACCCTCAATTGCTTCTAGTTGTTTACTGTCTTTATTATTTGCAGAAGATTTGGCATACGTTAATAATTCCCTTGTTATATCCAAAACTCTGTCAAATTTCTCGTTTGCTTTCACCTCTGCTATTTTCTGTTCCGTATTTTTTCTCATGTTAAGACCAATCCCTGTATAAGTATAAAAAGTCAGGATACTGATAAAAAAAATCCAGCCAATTACCTTCCATTTGCCTGATAATTTTTCGCTAAGGATCGCTGTGATTAACAATAGGATGCCCCCAGATATCCAAAAGGCAATTTCCATATCGTAATTAGCAGGGCTGACCGCTGAAACAAATTGCATCCAGCGTAAGGATATTGATTTCCACATAGGATAAGTTTATTCAAATTCTCACCTTGAGTCAAATATATAATCCCGCTTTATTTTTTACATTAACTATTTGCTTTTAGTTGTCTAATTTGTTCTCAAAAGGGCAGGGCAGACAACACGTTAAGAGACCTTATTTTCTCTATAACTCTGTTCATTTAGCAATTTAAACACCAGAAAATGAAAATATAATATAATAAAAGCCGTGATAATAGACAAAAAAAGAGAACTTGGTCAATTTTTTACTCCAAAAGGAGTTGCCGACTTTATGGCAACCTTTTTTTTCGATCAGCGGAGAACTGTTAATCTATTAGATGCAGGTGCAGGAACCGGGATACTAACTAAATCATTTATAAATCGTCTTTGTCTTTCACAAAACAGGCCAGAGCAAATAAAAGTTACAGCTTACGAGATTGATTCAATCCTGATTCCACAATTAATGGAAACAATGTCTGAATGTAAACGCATTTGCGAAGATATAGGTATTTCTTTTAAGGCTGAAATACGAAGAAAAGATTTTGTTGAGGATGCTGTTCGTCTTATACGGAAAAATGGGGCAACACCTATTGATTTGAAATTTAATGCTGCTATTGTGAACCCACCTTACAAAAAGATAAAAAGTAACTCGAAATCACGCTTGTTATTGCAGTCAATTGGCATAGAAACAAGCAATCTTTATACAGCTTTTTTATCTCTTATAGTCAGACTCCTAAACAAAAACGGCGAACTTGTTGCTATAACGCCACGCAGTTTTTGTAACGGCCCTTATTTCAAATCTTTTAGGTCAGATTTTCTCAACAGTATGTCACTGCAACGTATTCACGTTTATGAATCCCGAGCTGCTGCCTTTAAAGATTCCGAAGTCCTACAGGAGAATATAATATTCCATGCAGTTAAAGAATATACCCAACCTGACCGCGTAATTATTTCAAACAGTTTAGGGAAACCCGATGCCTCCGTTTCTATGCATGAAGTTAAATATACAGATGTTGTCGCTTCCTCTGACGCAGATCAATTTATCCACTTGGTTCTTAACGAATTGAACATCAAAGCAAAAAAGCTTATGAAGCGACTCACGACATCTTTGATGGAGCTTGGATTAAACGTGTCAACCGGAAGGGTCGTAGACTTCAGGGCAGAATCTTTTTTACGCAAAACTTGTCACAACAACACTGTACCGCTTATCTATCCTTGTCATTTTAACGGTGGTTATGTCTGTTGGCCTAAAATTGACAGTCGCAAACCAAATGCTATAGTTGACAGTGCTCAAACACATCAATTACTTGTACCATCCGGCACTTATGTCCTAGTTAAACGATTCTCAGCCAAGGAAGAAAAGCGCCGTATTGTTGCATGTATCTATAATCATAAAAAAATAAATGCTCCATTTGTTGGATTTGAGAATCATTTGAATTATTTTCATAATAAAGGTAATGGTATTCCATTAAAATTAGCAAAGGGCCTTGCTGTATTTCTTAATTCAACAATTGTTGATACATACTTTCGTCAATTTAGTGGACATACCCAAGTAAATGCTACTGATCTTAAAAGTTTAAAATATCCAAATAAAGCAACCCTGGAGAAGTTAGGCGACTTAATCAATCTTTCAGGATGGAACCAAGACAATATAGATAATTTGGTAAAAATGGAGGTTTTTGATGGTCAAGAAAAACATAAAGACAGCTCAAAAAAAACCGCTTAAATTAATTGAGGCTATAGAAATTCTTAAAGCATTGGGTTTTTCAACAAAACAAACCAATGATGTTGCTGGTTATACGCTTCTTGCACTTGCAGACCTTAAGCCTTCAATGTCATGGAGTGAAGCAACAGCTCCATATCGAGGCATTACACCAATAATCAATTTTGTACAAAATGCTTACGATCTCACATATGCACCTAATACGCGTGAAACTATTAGAGATGAAGCGGTGAAATTTTTTGCCGAATCCGGTATGTTACTT
>Ga0154444_1048_pt1 | contig 10523 bp, 9 predicted proteins | sample RifGroC2_FD_105637 | JGI IMG/M metagenome (GOLD analysis project Ga0154444, IMG submission 105637) | Nitrospirae bacterium GWC2_42_7
AGATGAAGTTCCGTCTCATCTTATTGACTGGAAAGGCAAAGACTGGACACCTGAGAGGAAGAAAGATGCAGCACATGCAAATGCACGTTTTACAGCTCCTGCTGCCCAGTGCCCTGTTATCTGCAAGGACTGGGAAAATCCTAATGGTGTGCCTATTGATATCTTCATATTCGGCGGCCGCCGCAGCAGTGTTGTGCCTCTTGTTTCTGAGGCATACAATTGGGACCACGGTGTCTTTCTCGGCGCAACCGCTGCTTCGGAGACCACATCCGCAAATATAGGGGCAGTAGGCAATCTGCGGCGTGATCCCTTTGCAATGACGCCATTCTGCGGCTATAACATGGGAGATTATTTCAAGCATTGGCTGGACATGGGCGACAAACTCGGAAAGAATGCCCCGAAGATATTTTATGTGAACTGGTTCCGCAAGAGTCAGGGAGGCAAATTTTTATGGCCCGGATTCAGCGACAACAGCAGGGTGTTAAAATGGATGTGTGAGCGTATCGAAGGCAAAGTTTCAGCAAGAACAACACCGATCGGTTTATTGCCTAATGATGGGGACCTGGATCTTTCCGGACTTGACTTACCAAAAGAAAACATGGAAGAGCTGATGAAAATTGACCTCAATGCATGGAAAGAAGAACTGCCGGATATCGAAAAACACTTTGCCAAATTCGGCAGCCGTCTGCCGGAGAGACTGAGCAAGCAGCTTGAGGAACTCAAAAAACGTCTTGTATAAATGAAGCAGGTGTTTGATAGATCAAACCCCTGCTTTTATTGCCAATGGAAAAAATACCTACAAAAAAATCCCTGGTCAACGTCCTTGGTGTGGTCTACTTCCACCTCAAAACCAGTGACGGGGGTGATCTGTATCTGACCCGGTTCGCTGAAAATTACATGGAGCATTTTGATATCAGGAACTGGTATGAAAAAGAATGGTTTGACGAACATAAAATAAGACTGATAGGGACAAGCTCGGTCTACAGGGTCCCAACGAGAGAGATAAATAATGTCAGTCTCGATCTGGTTGTAAAGAACTGCCGGGTTGGAGAAGACGTCCCGCTGGACACTCATACACTTCAGGAGTTCTGTGATGCTGAATTCAACAGCCCATGGGAAGAGTTCTTCCTCGTATCGGAAATGAGGGAAGGCGCATACGGGCCTAAAGAGACAAAGATCAGGACACAACGGCCTATGGCCATATATGTTCCGCCTGAAAAGATGCAGCCCTGGCAAAGCGGCAGATCAAAGTCAAGGATAAACCGTATCCACGCAAAACACCCCGGCATTGATCTGGATATACTAAAGCAATACAAACTGATCTATGAATGGATACAGGGAAAGAACCTTCTGGAAGTCTTTGAACATATAGACATCAACAATGATGAGCTTGTCAAACATCTTAAGGTTATTAATTACAGAGTCCTCTCAGAACTGAAAACAAAGGGATATCTGGTGGCTGATATGAAACCGGAGCATATTATCATCGATGAAAAAGATACAATGCGTATTGAGGAAATGGGCTGTTCAGAGAATGATATTGATACACCTGTAAAACAGATGGCCCTTGTTTATCAACTGATCAAAGAGGGCAGATATTCGGTCATAGACTATGAACTTCTTCTGCGAACTGATGATCACGAGAACGAGGTAAAACAATCACGAAGACATTCTTATCTGGATGATCAGAGGGACAGGTTCGAGCCAACAGAATTGCCTGATCATTTAAAGAACGCAGAGATCTTCGGCGTCCCTTATATTTACGGCCATGCAGAGAGCACCGGCGGCAATTTGTGGGTTGTAGGAAATAATGCGCGTTTGTTTGATTATTTCCTCCCGGAACGGTGGAGAAAAACACCCTCCCTGAAATTATCCGCCAAAAAAGAGGTATTTTATACGATCACAAAAGACAACATTCACCTTGTATGGGAGATCTCACGCATAGGAGAGATGCCTGATGACGAAGACGAGGACAGATATCATCCAAATATCCTGAAGTACGGGATCAACAGTCCATTCGAAGAATTTGCGATCGCTCTTGCTCTGAACAAAGCCGGAATACCCTCTGTCTATGTCAGGGCTATATATATGACAGGCACAACAAAGGTAGAGCCCTCAACCGACCTTCGAAGGTACAATTCACATAAAGATATCCTTGATCCCGAAGGCGATCCCATTCTAAAGGAAGATCATCACTACATTACGATACGCGGATACTATAACGGCCCTGATCATGCTGTTGCCAAACAGGGGCCTATATATACGCCAGTCAGCCTTTATAAGGCTTTTGACAGAGGCATTATTGATGGATCTCTCTCCAATATGCTTCTGGACAAGACAAAAGAGAAACTAAAGAAAGCCGGATATGACGGCTCTTTATTAAAGGTAAATGATCTTTTGCTGGCCATTGACAGCAAAGGAGAGATTATGAATAATAATCAGGGCGAACCAGAAGTTATATTATGTAATTTCGAGCTTATATGGAAGATTTCCGATTCAGACACTTCCATCTGATTTCCTATGATAGATATTATAAATGGAATGAATTCATGAGTTTAAATAAAAATAAAGTTCTCATTTGTTTGTCATTCCCGCTTGTCGTGAATCCTTCTTCTGAGAGACTCCGGACAAGCCGGAGTGACAGAAAGAAGGAACTCTAAGAGATCACACAGTGCGTTATTTACAAAAACTTACTTGAGGTAAAAAAACTTTGGATATAGCTTCTACTGTACAAGGTCTTCTCATAGCCGCTCCACCTATTTTGGTCGCAATAACCTTTCATGAGGCTTCACACGGTTTTATTGCAAACAGATTGGGCGACCCAACCGCAAAGTTTGTTGGACGACTAACCCTGAATCCTATAAAACACATCGATCCGGTTGGTACGATCATTTTACCTATTTTCCTGTATATATTCTCAGGTTTTATAATAGGATGGGCAAAGCCGGTTCCCATTAATCCAAACAACTTCAGGAACCCAAAGAGAGATATGGCCATTTCTGCAGCTGCCGGACCATTGATAAATATTATTCTGGCCTTATTAAGCATCCTGATTATTTGGCTGATTATTTTCCCCTTATCAAGAGTCCTGCCTGACTTGATGACAAAGACTGTTCTTGTTCCACTGCATCAGATGCTCAGGGTGAGCGCTGTCATTAATGTTGTACTGGCAATATTCAATATGATACCAATACCTCCACTTGACGGTGGAAGGGTTGCAGTAGGAATACTCCCACACGAGCAAGCAATGGCTTTAAGCAAGCTTGAGCCATATGGTTTTTTTATTGTTATATTTCTTTTTTTCTTTCTCAAGATCGGCAGTTTTATATTTGGTCCGGTAATAAACTTTGTTTTACGGTTAACTGGCTGAGCAGGTATACTAAGGTGACCATATGACAAAAGACAGAGTATTAAGCGGAATGCAGTCCAGCGGAAATGTCCACATAGGCAATCTCGTTGGGGCGCTCCAGAACTGGGTCAAACTGCAGGACAAATATGACTGCCATTATTTCATTGCTGACTGGCATGCACTCACAACCGGATACGCAGACCCATCCTCTTTGCAGGATTCGGTCAAAGACCTTCTGATCAATTTTATCGCCGCAGGGCTCGACCCTGAGAAATGCACCATATTCATCCAGTCGAAGATACCTGAACATGCTGAACTTCATCTCCTGCTTTCGATGATAACCCCTCTTGGATGGCTCGAGAGAGTCCCGACATACAAAGAGAAACAGCAGGAGCTTAAAGAAAAGGACCTTGCTACATACGGATTTCTTGGTTATCCACTTCTGCAGACTGCGGATATTATTATTTACAGGGCGAAGTATGTGCCTGTTGGAGTTGATCAGGTCCCTCATCTCGAAATATCCAGAGAGATAGCAAGAAGATTCAACCATATCTATCAGGATGTATTCCCTGAGCCGGAAGCGCTTCTGACCGAGTTCCCTAAAGTTCCGGGAATTGACGGCAGAAAGATGTCGAAAAGTTATGACAACGCCATCTATCTATCTGACAGCCCTAAAGTTGTCGAGCAGAAACTCAGAACAATGACAACCGACCCTGCAAGGGTCAAACGCACTGATAAAGGGAATCCTGAGCTTTCACCTGTGTTCCAGCTTCATAAAGTATTTTCTTCAAAAGAAGAACAGGACGAAGTTGCAGTAGGATGCAGGACAGCAGGCATCGGGTGCATAGACTGCAAAAAAGTGCTTATCAAGAATATCTTCAAAGTGCTTGAGCCCATATGGGCCAGAAGGGAACAACTCCTCAGCAATCCTGAACAATTGAAAGATATAACGGACAAAGGAACAGAGAAGGCAAGAAAGACCGCACAGGAAACAATGAAGATCGTCAGAAAAGCAATGGGACTGTTGTAACAGATTTTAAGCACCTCATTTTTTGAATCTCAGAATTTACACCCTGATATTTTCCTCTTTATCCCGTTAGAAGCTCAAAGTCTTCTAACGGTGTTTACATACCCCTTCTTCATTTATTAGAATTGAGGCGGATCACAATTGGCCATGGAAACAAGTGAAAAATGATGAAACGAATTAGGCGTTACATTGCCTGACAACTATGTTGACGCCGCCTACACCCTTTCGGGGTATGCGTCTTTCTTCTCAATACTTACGTCCCGTTTTTAACGGGACTGCAGCTCAATTCCTCATTATGCTGTAATGGGAAAATAAATGGAATACAAAGCACTTTTCACGGTTTTTTTTGCAGTTTTTATTGCTGAGCTTGGGGATAAAACACAATTAGCCACAATGCTATTTGCCGCCGATAAAGAAGTAAGCAAACTCACGGTATTTGTTGGAGCGTCATTAGCATTAATTCTTGCATCAGGTATTGGCGTACTGGCTGGCAGCGTAATTTCGCAATATATAAGCGGAAAGAATTTGCATTATATTGCAGGCATAGGTTTTGTTGGTATTGGTATATGGACTCTTATCAAGGCATAACATTAAACTTAACAAGACAAATGCACTCAAGCGCCCAAAAACGCCGATCGTTCTTCGTTCTGCTTTTTGGCGGGAGTGATTTGCAACCTTATAAATACTTTCATGGAAAGGAGTAATATGAAAAAATATATTTCATATGTTTTAGTTGCAGTCTTCTGTTTTTTTATTTACGGGTGCTATGAATCTGAATTCCCTCTGTCTTCACCCCAATCATCAAAAATAGACACACAACTTGTTAATTCTTGGGTCAGTATTCCAAAAAAAGCTGATGATAATAAGATCAGGCTGTCCATATTAAAATTCAATGACCATGAACTCCTGATTAGCTGGAAACAAGGCGATAATGAAACATCGATCACAAGGGGATTTATCACTGAAATTGATAACGTAAGAATAATAAATACTCAGAACATTAAAACCCTTGATGAGAAAGAAAGGACTTTTGTTTTTTTTAAATACTCTATTTCTAATAATGGCGTATTAAAAACCCAGATCCTTTCTGATTCTTCTGTGGTTTTAAAAGGCAAGAGGTTCGATTCTTCAGAAGAATTCTCTGCATTTATCAAGAAAAACATCAACAGCAAAGATCTCTTTGGTCAGGAAATGGAATTTATTGCATTAGAGACATTTGAGCTTGGAATTAATTAATTGCGCATGCTTAAATACTGTTTTTGTTAGGAGTGCATCTCAATTCCGAGTTGTATGTTAAAAAAACTCAAAGAAAAATATATGAATGTTTTTCTCGAGGAATTTCAAAGACTGAGGAACTGAACTCGAAAAGCAATGAGCCTTTTTACCATTTAGTTCTCTTTAAAAGTATAGTAGTTTTTTATTGTAATTTATCAGGTATTTTGATAAAGTACGGCAATTTAAAACATTTCATTATTTGCCATTATCCAAGACAGGTAAAAGGGAGAGTGTTATGAGACTCGCGAGCATGCCAGTAAAAATATTAATGAAGGAATTAATGCTCTTTATTGTTGCTGTCGCTCTCCAAGTGGTTGGAGTAGGCCAGGTTGCTGCCTTGACCCTCAAACCTGGTAGCATTCTCGTTGCAGATCAGTATCTACCAGCGATCATCCAGATCGATCCGATTACCGGAAACCAGACAATAATATCTTCAGGCTGGTTATTATCTACTCCAAGGGGAATAGCAATCGATTTAAACGGAGACATCCTTGTCGCTGTTAGATTTGGGCTTGTTAACGGAATTCTACGGGTCAATCCGGCTACCGGGGATCAGACAGTCGTTTCCTCGGACGGGAACTTTGTTGCTCCTGCTGACCTGGTGCTGGATGCGAATGGCGACATACTCGTCATAGACTTTGTTGGTAAAATAATCAAGGTAGACCCAGCGACAGGCGCTCAAACTGTTATCTCTTCAGGCGGCAGTTTAATTGCTCCTGCAGGGATAGCTATCGACACAAACGGCGACATCCTCATTTCTGACTTTGACATCTTCGGTGTAGGGCCGGGATCTGTTATTCGTGTGAACCCTGTGACAGGCATGCAAACCATCGTCTCCTCTGATTGGAGCTTTCTCAATCCTGTAGGGATAGCGATCGATGCAAGCGGGGACATTCTTGTTGCAAACCAGGGCTCCTTCCCATATGGAGAGGACAATATTATCCGGGTAAACCCTTTGACTGGAGCGCAAACCATTGCCTTTTCTAACAGCTCAATTATGCCTGTCGCAATTGCACCCGATGCAAATGGCGACATCCTCGCTGCGGACTTCTTGGGTAGCGTGGCCAGGATAGATCCTTTGACAGGAGCACATACTGTCGTCTCCTCGGACGGATGGTTAATCAGCCCGGCAGGTATTGCGATCATGCCTGAACCTTCAGTGTCTACGGTGGCCATTGACATCAAGCCAGGCAACTTTCCTAACAGCATTAACCTGCAAAACAGATCAGTTGTCTGCGTGGCCATACTGTCGACTGCCACTTTTGATGCCACCACCGTAGAGCCAACCACAGTACTGTTCGGGCCAACCGGAACCGAGGTCTCACCGGTTCAATATGATCTTAAGGACATTGACCGGGATGGAAATACCGACATGATCCTACATTTCAAGGCCGCTGAGTCAGGTCTTCAGTGTGGGGATACCGTTGCCTCAATCACGGGATCGATCTCTATTCATGAGATGATCGAGGGTTCTGACTCTGTCAATATTGTAAGGTGTAAATAGAACAGATTCCTGACGATAAAGGTAATATCTTCACGAGATAGGTTAGATTCCTCAGAAGAATTAGCTGCATTTATCAAGAAGAATATAATAACAAAGACCTCTTTGAGTCAGCGCTTAAATTTATTGTTTTCAAAAAATTTATATCTTACCTATCTTTAATCCTAAAAACAACAGTTGAAAAAGAATAGTGAATAAAAACATGTCATTGCGAGTATTTCAACCCCTGAAACGGAGGGGAATCTTTCTACAAGAAACTTGTCCTCTGAATGGGTGGGTGATATGCTAAGCGGTGGGAGTTTCTTAGGAGCACCCAAAGGGTGCGCGGCAATCTTACAACAAAACAGCGAGATTGCTTCACTTTGTTCGCAATGACAGTCTTTAACTGCTTTTTTTAGGTTAATGTATTAATCGGTATTACTAAAAAAATAGTCAAGATAGAGGATTTGAAGTACATTTCTATAGACGTGATACGTACTAAATAATGTGACACCTTGAGATTAAAGGGCAGCGGTCTTTTAGCCGGGGTTACTTCTTGCCTGCCTCTGCGATCTTTCTTCCCATTGCCTTCACTATATCAGACCGTGAAAGAAGGCCGACAAGTCTTTGGTCGTTATCAACTACGATCAGACGTCTTATTCTGTGTGCGTCCATAAGCCGTACAGCTTCACTGATCTCAGCATCAGGATATACAGTAACCGCAGGTGATGTCATTATATCCCCTACAATATGTCCTTTTTTTCGCTCAGGCAGAGGATAGCCGACAATAGAACCTAATATCTCTTTAAACGTATGAGCCCTCCTCGATCCTACCATCGAGACCACATCAGCTTCAGAAATAATACCTACCACCTTATTGTCCTTGTCAACGACCGGAAGCCCGCTGATATTTTTTTCAGCAAGCAGCTTCACAGCATTATTGATGTCTTCGAATTTACCGACCGCAATAATATCACGGGTCATAGCATCCATGACTCGCATGGCTGAAGCACACCTTGCCTGTGAATGCTTCCAGGCAGCATTATATATTTTCTGAAGATTCTCTGCAGTAAGTGCACAATGAAGCTTCAATTCTTTTAAAGCAGCAGCCACATCCTCATCGCAGATCACATTTTCTGTGCTTTCAAGTTCGAATGTTTCCATAACGCCATCCTTAATTATTAAATTTATATGCTTAAATGATAATCATAAAAGCATGATTATGCAAGTGCAGATTACCGGTCAATTCTACTTATTGACAATACGTTTTATGTCTCAGCATATGATCTTTCCAAAAATCGGCAGAATATCTTTTCAGGACATTGAACAAAAACCCGGCTTAGAAAGATCCATGGATAAATTATATATCATCTGCAGATCAAACATTATTATCTATGGGATCAAAACAATCCTATTCTGTCTCGTTATCTTCCTGCAATCCTTCAAGGATATCCTTCATCTGAGGCGGAATATGCCCAAGGGAGCCGAGCTTATCAACGATGAATGAGCTGCTCATTATCAATTTCATTGAACTGAGCATATAGCGCTTTTTAAAAGCATCCTTCATGGTCAATATCTCTTTCATCTTTCCCATATAAAAACTTCTGTAACAGTCAATGATCGCCCAGTCCACTTCTTTAAGGCTCATGTTTTCCGGCCTGATAACAGGGTCTACAAGGTTATATTTTCTATAGTCCGTGCTCACGATATACGGCTCAAGCTCCTTGTACATGTCAGCATAGGGCCAGGGTGCCAGAGCGAGATAATGCGCAAAGTCAGGGTTATAAAGCTTCGAAAGTTCAAGCGTCCTCTGTATGCTCTGCTTTGTTTCATGAGGAAAGCCGAGTATAAAGCTGGTTTCAGTGATCATTCCCTGTTCATGGATCAGCCTTAAGGCCTCTATGCCAATCCCGACACCGACATCCTTTTTAATCAGATCAAGTGTCTCCTGATCAGTTGCCTCGACTCCTATATAAATATGAATGATCCCAGCCTTTTTGTATTTCCAGAGGATGTCTTTGTCCCTTACAATGTCCTCGGGCCTTGTTTCCATCAGTAGATAGACGCCAATATCCCGCTCAATCAAAAGGTCCAGAAGCCTTTCCCATCTCGGCCTGTCATTGGTTGGGTATTCATCAGGGATCAGGATAACATTCACTCCATAGTCTTTCTTAAGGCCTGCAATCTCACTGACTACGTTCTCAGGCTTTCGTCCCCTCCAGGACTGGTGCCAGAACTTCTGCTGTGAACAGAAGGTGCAGTTATGGCTGCATCCTCTTGAGGTGCTGACAGCAGCGAGCCTGCTGTTCGGTATAACAAAATATTTATAATGCTTCCATTCAATCAGGTCCCATGCAGTGGCAAGGCAGTCCAGATCGGCAATAAAAGGCCTAAGCGGAGTTGTGATGACCTTTTCCTTCTCTCTATACGAAATTCCTCTTACGTTTTCGACTTTTCGTCCTGCATCCAATGTCAACAGCAATTCCTTAAGTGTCTCTTCTCCTTCTTCCCTGACAACAAAATCAACATATCTGTTCTCAAGTACCTCCTCATACATAAAGGAAGGATGGACACCTCCGATGATAGTGATTACCGATGGGTTTATCTCTTTGGCGATCCTCAGGACCTCAAGAGCGTCAGGTGTTGTGGCTGTGATCGCTGTAGTAGCTACATAGGCAGGAGCAAGCTCTGAGATCTTCTTTTCTATTTCCGTGAAGCCATGCCGCTTTGTCATTGCATCATATATTACCGGCTCAAAACCTGCTTCTCTGGCAGCCCCGGCAAGATAGACAAAGGTCAGAGGCACCCAATGTCCTGCAACTTCAACAACGCCGCAGTGGTAGGGAGGGGTAATAAAGAGTATTTTATTGTTTTCTGACATTTTATTTGTTATTTAATATTCTTCCCAGCATAGCAATTACTTTGTCATATATTGCTTTCTGACATTTTCGATCTTTCTGTGTATCTTCATCCAGACAACTGCCCCGCTTCCGACAGCAGCAAATGCGATTATATGTTTTACTATCAGTGCTGCAATTTGCCCCTTGCCTGCAGCGTTCGCCCATTCAAATTCCTTGTAAAATATTGTTCTCGGTATGCCTCCGACAATTATCCAGATGAGAGAGAAAAGAGCAAGACGGCTGATACTCCTGTATATCTTCAAAAAATATTCAGCTGTTTCCGGACTGCTGCTGCCATCAAACTTTTTCATGATGATCAGCATCACAATTCCGCTGGCAAAAAGCAGGGCTGTGGCAACATCATGCAAATAATTATTCATCATTATCAGAATGCCTAAACCCGTGCTCATTTTCTTCTCCTCTCAGGCATTTACTAATGTGGTCATTAGTAAAGCCACATAAATCACCCTCCCCTTCATCCCCTCCCGTCAA
>Ga0154444_1216_pt1 | contig 10380 bp, 15 predicted proteins | sample RifGroC2_FD_105637 | JGI IMG/M metagenome (GOLD analysis project Ga0154444, IMG submission 105637) | Nitrospirae bacterium GWC2_42_7
TTCCCCGCCCTTGAGGGGAGGGGATAAAGGGGAGGGTAAAAAAAGGAACCAATCACCCCCTCCTAACCTCCCCCCTCAAGGTGGAGGGATTTCAGGAAACCCCGATGCGAGCATCGAGGAATTCTTTCGATTAAAAAATCAGTTTGTCCAGTTCACAACTTTCAGTCCCTTTATCTGTCTGAATTCTTTGGTGTTGTTTGTAACAAGAATCGCTCCAAGGCTGTGTAAAGATACGGCTAATAATGCTTCTTGAGCTCTGTCAGCACCAGTTTTGCCACATTCTTCAATGTCTCAAAAACACCGACACCGGTGACAGCGCATCCCTCAAACCACATATTATTCCGGGGGTTCAATAATTTATTCATATTTTCTATTGGGGCTATATTAGAAAGGTCTCTCTTGTTATGTTGAATTATATAAGGCAGCTTATCCAGTTCATATCCCTGCTCGGCAAGATTGATCTTGAGATCCTCAAGACTTTCTATATTAGCTTCCATCCTTTCGACCTGGCTGTCGGCAACAAATACAACTCCATCAACACCCTTTAGAATAAGCTTTCTGCTCGCTGCATAAAAGACCTGTCCTGGAACAGTATACAGATGAAATCTTATCTTAAAACCCCTTATATCTCCAAGGGCAAGAGGGAGAAAATCAAAAAAGAGGGTCCTTTCTGTTTCTGTGGCAAGAGAAATGAGCTTGCCTTTTTGATCAGGGTTTGTCTTTTTATATACGTACTGCAGGTTAGTGGTCTTGCCGCAAAGTCCGGGACCGTAATATACAATCTTGCAATTGATCTCGCGAGAGGAATAGTTTATAAAAGACACTTAGTACAATACCTACCTGAATAAATTATCGATATCTTCATCGCTGATTTCCGCAAAAGGTGATTCCTCCAGTTTGCCTTCACTCTTTTCTTTGTCTGATTTGCCGGCTATATCAGTAAATATTTTCACAAGGGCATCAGAAGCCTTTTTTACCCTCAGACGCACAAGGCCCAGAGAAGACCTGCTGTCAAAAATCACAACAAGTATTACCCGCTGTCCGATCAAGGAAATATGTACGTTATCTTTCTCGCCCTCGTGAAAGAGGATCGAAAATTCCTTTTCACCGAGCAGACGTGCTATTCCGCCTGTTGCAGCTATATTGCCGGCTGTTAAAGACGCAAGAGAAGTAGTATCTATTTCCCGCGTTTCTCCTGCTGATGCGATCAGCTGTCCATTCTTGTCTACAAGAAAGACCACCTTGGCATTTGACTGGTGAAAGAGTTTCTGGAGTTCCGCATCAATCTTCTGGAACTCCTCTTCATACATTATAAGATCAGAGCTGCTCATAACTCCTTAGAAAATATCATAATTGACAACCCTTTAGCAACCGCATTCTGCTTGTTTCTTTAATTTCTCCCATTCCTTGTCAACTTCTTCCTGAACTTTTTTCAGCAGCCATTCATTTGCCGGGGCGAACAGGTGTTTGAATCTACCCTGTGGTTTCATAAAATCAGCTACAGGTACTTTATCTTTTGGTGTATATGTGATCTTTGTAACACCGTCCTCGATCTCGTAAAGAGGCCAGTAGCATGAGTTTACAGCTAGCTTGCTAAGAGTTATCGAATCATTTGTCTGAGAACGCCATCCGCGGTTGCACGGCGCAAGGATATTCATGAATTTCGGGCCAATAAACTCATGTGCCTTCTTGACCTTTTTCATCAAGTCCATCCAGTGAGAAGGTGAGGCCTGTGCAGCATAAGGAATGTTATGCGCGCCCATTATTTTAGTAAGGTTCTTCCTTGAACGAAGCTTTCCGGGTATCACATCTCCTGCCGGGCAGGTTGTGGTATCAGCACCGAGCGGTGTTGCACTGGAGCGCTGTATTCCTGTGTTCATGTAAGCGCCATTGTCATAGCAGACGTAGAGCATATCATGACCCCGTTCCATCGCGCCGGATAGGCTCTGAAAGCCGATATCATAGGTGCCTCCGTCTCCGCCAAAGGCGATGAACTTTATGTCCTTGTCTATCTTTCCCTGTTTTTTTAATGAACGGTACATTGTCTCAACACCTGATATTGTTGCAGCAGCGTTTTCAAAGGCAGTATGTATCCATGGGATCTTCCATGCTGTATATTCAGAGATACAGGATGAAACTTCGAGACACCCGGTTGCATTTGAAGCAATGACCGGGTAGTCTGTTGCGAGCAGCACCATTTTTACTACCGTAGGCGCACCGCAGCCTGAGCACATCCGATGGCCATGCGTAAACCGGTCTTCTTTTTTTGAAAGTTCTTTTAATGTAAGTCCTGTAGCCATATTATTCCCTCACTCCTGAGTTAGTGAAAAGTTAATAGTGAATAGTGAACAGTTAAAAACCATCATACTATTCTCTTACTCCAATATATTCCTTGACGATCCTTATCTTTCCGCTACTTGCTATCTCATTGAGTTCATTCAAAACAAGTTCTGCATGAGAAGGCATATAGTCTCTTCCGCCGAGTCCGTAGATCTTGTTTATCAGCGCCGGTTTTTCTTTCAGTTGATAGAGTGCAGAACTTATTTCCATAAACATAGGACCGTATCCGCCGAATGAATCTGCCCTATCCATTACACAAACTGCTTTTGTGTTCTTGAGAGCTTCAGCCACTTCTTCATAAGGGAAAGGCCTGAACAGCCTCGGCTTCAGCAGCCCTGCCTTAATGCCTTTATTCCTGAAGCTGTCTATAACATCTTTTGATGTGCCTGCCGCAGAATTCAGGATCACAAGCGCGATATCAGCATCATCAAGCCTGTATGATTCGAATAGCCCGTATTTTCTACCGCTCATCTTTTCGAAATCCTTTGCAACATCAAGGACAACATTTTTTACCTTTGTCATAACTTCATGCTGTGCTCTTTTGTATTCGTGATAATAATCAGTGAGGATAAGAGGGCCGTAACTTTTTGGCTTATCAAGATCAAGAAGCGGGAGAAAGTTTTTGAACTCCCCTACAAAATTCTTGACTTCTGCATCTTCAAGATACTCCATCCTCTCTATTGAATGGCTTATGATAAAACCATCAAGACATACCATGACAGGCAGCCTGATATCCATATGTTCACCTATCCTGAAGGCCTGTATTGTATTGTCATAAGCATCCTGAGCATTCTCTGACCATATCTGTATCCAGCCTGTGTCCCTTGCACCCATAGCATCTGAATGATCGCCATGGATATTAAGAGGGGCTGAAAGCGCCCTGTTAACTACAGGCATGATTATAGGGAGTCTGTCTCCTGAAGCTATATGCAGCATCTCCCACATCAGGGCAAGCCCCTGTGAAGATGTTGCGGTAATTACTCTCCCGCCTGCTGCAGATGCTCCAATACAAGCGCTCATGGAACTATGTTCGCTTTCAACAAGGATCGGCTCAGTGGAGACTTTTCCGTTAGCAATAAAAGATGCATATTTCTGCATCATGTCTGTTTGCGGTGTAATAGGATAAATCGCGCAGACATCAGGACTTGCCTGGCGGAGCGCATTGGCAACCGCTTCGTTTCCGGTAACAGCAACAATCTTTGCCATTTATTTGCCCTCCTCTATCATTTCGATCGCATTTTTCCCTTTTTTTCCAGGGCATTCAAGTGCGCAGATACCGCAGCCCTTACAGTAATCATAATCAAATTCCCCTCTTTTTCCGTCCTTCACCTTTATTGCCATATCAGGACAGTATATCCAGCATAAAAGACACTGTATGCAGTTCTCCTTATTCCATATAGGCCTGTAGGCCCTCCATGAGCCGGTCTTGAAATTAACAGCGCTTCCGCCTTCAAGGACAACCGAACCCGGAGGCAGATCTTTCCATCCCTTCTGTTTCATCCTTCTTTTACCTCCTCATATCCTCTTTTTGTTGCCTCAAGGTTGCCGTCTATTATTTTTTGAGAAAACTTTTTGCCGAAACTCTTCTTGACATCCTCCAGAAGATGCTCAAGGGTAATAAGACCCGTGATCTTACAGATTGCTCCAAGCATTGGAGCGTTAGGCAAAGCCCTGCCAAAACATTCGATCGCGATCTTTGTTGCATCTACGGAAAAGACTTTTTGGTTCTTGCCGGCTTTCAGTTTTTCTCTGACCTCTTTTGGGGCCTTCGTTGTATTAACGAGAAAAATAGAATTTTCCTTTGCGCCCTCAGAAACATTTATGCTGTCAAGAAGCGTAGCATCTGCCACAGCAACAATATCAGGTTCTAGTACAGGACAATGCATCCTTAGCTCATGCGAACTCACCCTGTTATAAGCCCTCAGCGGTGCTCCTGCCCTCTCAGGGCCATACTCAGGGAATGCCTGTACATATCTCCCACCGCTCAGACAGGCGTCTGCAAGTACCTTTGCGGCTGTTACTGTACCCTGCCCTCCTCTACCATGCCATCTTATCTCCGTTGTTTCGGCCATATATTCCTCCGCTAATAAATTGAATATAAAGTTTAGTGGATTATACTCTTATTTTTCAAGGGAATATGGAGTTATTTGACTAAATAATACATCTATTTTATAGTTTAATCTGAAATGATACAGAGCATGACAGGGTTTGGAAGCGCAGAAAAGGACGGCTGTAGAGTAGAAATACGCTCACTGAACCATAGATTTCTTGAGGTTTATATAAAGGCCCCGGCTTTTTTGAATCAGTCCGAGATATTATTCAGGAATCTTATAAAAAATCGATTTAAGAGAGGGAAGATCGATGTGAATATCACTATCACAGAAGATGCCGGCACAGATTTTAAAATAAATACCGACTTTCTTAAGGGGTTTTTTGTTTCTTTTAAACAACTTCAGAAAGACCTTATGATCCCCGGTGAGCTGGATATAAATACACTTGCCAATCTACGTGATATTTTCATCGAAATAAGACCAAAATACGATATTGATAAAACCGGAGAAGTTTTTACCCGGGCGATCGAAAATTTATTTGAGATGCGCAGCAGAGAAGGCGAAACTCTCTCTAAAGAACTCCTTATCATGACAGATATTTTTGATTCTATGAACAAAAAGATCAAAGACTTAAGCAGCAAGACTCTGATAGATACAAAAGAAAAATTTCTTGAAAGGCTGAAAATCCTTATGGAGGGGCAGGAGATTGACAGCAGTCGCATACTTCAGGAGGCCGCCATATTCGCTGCAAAGCTGGATATTACAGAGGAGCTCACAAGAATAGAAAGCCATATCAGCCAGTTCAGAGATTTACTCTCCAACAATGATATAATAGGCAGGAAGCTTGATTTTATAGTTCAGGAACTCAACCGCGAAGTTAATACAATAGCATCCAAATCTTCTGACTATAATATCTCCGGCCTTGCTGTAGACATGAAAACAGAACTTGAAAAGATGAGGGAACAGGTTCAGAACATACAATAAAGACAGGTAAAGGCAAAGGTAGAGGTTGAGAAAAAGACATTATTCCCTTAATCTTAACCTTTACCTCAATCTTAACCTAGTATTTCTTTTGGAGTGAATTATGAAAAAAGGTGACGTAAGTCCGATACTTGTAAACATCGGTTTCGGGAATGTTGTAGCATCCTCAAAGGTTGTTGCAATTGTTACCCCGGGGTCTGCACCGATAAAAAGAATAAGGGAAGAAGCTAAAAAAGGCAGCAAGCTGATCGATGCTTCTCAAGGCAGACGCACACGCTCGATAATCATAACTGACAGTGATCATATCATACTCTCTGCTCTTCAGGCAGAGACTATCACTCAGAGATTCATGGGAGGAAAAGAGTCTCTTGAAGACGAAGAGCAGGAATAATATTTTTAGGAAGAGCACTTCTCCTCAACCTGAAAAAAGGAAAAAAGGGGTTTTATTCATTGTCTCAGCCCCTTCAGGTGCAGGTAAGACAACTCTATGCATGAGGATAATAAAGACTGTTGATAACCTGAAGATGTCAGTTTCTTTTACCACCAGGCAGCCAAGGTTCGGTGAAGTTAATGATTTGGACTATACTTTCATCAGCAAACAGGAATTCCAGAGTATGATAAAGAGAAAAGAATTTGTGGAGTGGGCAGAGGTCCACGGAAATCTATACGGCACTTCAAGAAAACGTCTTAATAATCTCCTTAATGCCGGCTTTGATGTGCTGCTAGATATAGACACGCAGGGTGCTGGACAAATAAAAGAATCGTGCAGGGAGGGTGTATTTATCTTTATCCTTCCTCCATCAATGAAGATACTGCGCGAAAGGCTCGAAAACCGCAAGAGCAACACAAAGGAAGATATGGAAAAAAGGCTGAAAAATGCTTTAAAGGAAATCAAAAACTATAATAGATATGATTATGTTATAATTAACAGCGATTTGAAGCTTTCAGTAAAGATGCTTGAAGCTGTAATAATCAGCGAAAGACTCAGAAGCATTAAAATAGACAAAAACCACATAAAAAGAATTTTGATTTAGGAGGAAACAAATGGATATCATTTCTCTGCCTGCAGATTATGACCATAAAAAAATTGATAGTAAATTCAGGCTTTGCACAATAGCTTCTCAAAGGGCAAAGGAACTCTCCCTTGGAATAAAACCCAAAATACAGACAAAATCCAAGAAAGTCACTACTATCGCTATTGAGGAAGCCATTGACAATGTTCTGGAATTCCTCACAGGCGAAGAGGCCATAAAAGCCAGGGAAGCAACAGGCAAGTTAGACTACAGGAAACTTCTAGAGGAAAGCAGAAAAGCAGCTGCAGGCGAAGAGCTCAGTGATCTCGAAAAAGACCTCAAGGTATATCTCCATGAGAGGGAAACAAAAGACAAGAAGTCTTTTGAAGAACTCTTTGCTGAAAAAACAGAGGAAGATACAGCTGAAGAATAAAACAATACTCCTTGGAATTTCAGGAGGAGTTGCCGCCTACAAGACTGTAGAACTTGCCAGGAGGCTCAAAGACGAAGGAGCATCGGTCATTGTTATAATGACCGATGCTGCCAGAAATTTTGTTACCCCGCTTTCCCTTGAAGTAGCTTCTCAGAACAAGGTGCATTGTTCCCTGTTCGAGGATCCGATGGCACACATTAATCTGCCAGCATCTGCTGATCTAATGGTGATCGCACCGGCTACTGCAAATATAATATCCAAATTTGCAAACGGTATCGCAGATGATCTCCTCAGCACCTGCCTCCTCTCATATAGCGGAAAGCTCATCATTGCCCCTTCAATGAACTGGAAGATGTACGAAAACAGGATATTCCAGTCTAATCTGAAAAAATTAGTTTCTCTCGGCATTATACAAACAGGACCTGAAAAAGGCGTCCTTGCATGCGGAGAAGAAGGTATTGGAAGGATGTCCGAGATACCGGACCTTATTGAAATAATAAGATCAACACTATCCAAAAAAGACCTTAAAGAAGAAAGCATTGTTGTTACAGCAGGCCCTACACGCGAATACCTTGACCCTGTAAGGTTCATTTCGAACAGATCCTCAGGGAAAATGGGGTATGCCCTGGCAAGGGCAGCAAGAAACAGAGGAGCAAAGGTCACACTGATAAGCGGCCCCACAGCATTAAAAACGCCTGATGGCCTTAATTTCATACGGGTAGAGACAACTGATGAAATGATGATTGCAGTAAAAAAAAATACAACAAATACAACCGTTCTTATCATGGCTGCTGCTGTTTCTGATTTTGGTCCTGCAAAAAGATCAGAAGTTAAGATCGCTAAAGCAAAAATAACATCTTTAGATCTGCGCCAGACAACCGATATAATCTCAGAGATCTCAAGGTCTGCCCAAAGGCCTTTCATTATAGGTTTTGCTGCGGAAACCGGAAAAAATATCAGCAGAGCTGTCGAAAAGATGAAGAAAAAAAATATGGACATGATCGTGTTTAATGACGTTACAGAGCCGGGAGCCGGGTTTGAAGTTGACACAAACAGGGTTGTTATCATAAATAGAAAAAAGAAGAACAGGCTCGCCCTTATGAGCAAGGATGCGGTTGCAGATGCTATTCTGGACAGTTTCATAAAAACCAAGACTTGACTTTATTAACCTGATTTGCAAAAATGTGAGCAGAATATGTCATTAAAAGATATAGAAAAACTGAAAGAAAAGGTCGACAAAGACCTAAACTCAAAGCTTTTTGTGCCTCTTGCAGAAGAGTATAAAAAAGAAGGCATGCTTGATGAGGCGATAAATGTACTTTTGTCCGGACTCGAGAATCAGCCCGGATATACAAGCGCAAGAGTCTCACTCGGCAAAATTTACCTTGATAAAGGCATGCGGCCGGAAGCTACGGACGAATTCGAAAAAGTTATCAAACAAATCCCGGATAATCTCTTTGCTCATAAAAAACTTGCCGAGATTTACAAAGATACAGGCAAGACTGATCAGGCGATCAAAGCATTCAGGACAGTACTGAAGCTTAATCCTATGGATGAAGAGGTTGTGACCAAACTCAAAGAGATTGAGGGCGAGGCATCTCCCGAAGAGACTACTGAAAAAATTGGAGCAGCAACAGAGTCAATGCATGAGTCTACTTCTTATGCCGAGGAAGAAGTCATTGAGGATACTCACGAGGTTTCTGAACCACAAGCATTATCCGGGGAAATTTCTGAAACACCGCCAGACCACGATGAGGAACTGACAGCTTTCAGAAGTTCTCTTTTTGGCAATACAGGGGAAGCTGAAATACAGGCCGAAGCCATTGCTGAAGTAATTATTACTGAAAAGGAAGAAGAGAATTTAGAGGTTCTCGATGAGCCTTTTCAGATCCCTGAGGAAGAAATCTCCTTTGGTGACATCAATGACGCTAAGGAAGAAGAAAACTTAGAGGTCATTGAAGAGCCTATTCAGATACCTGAAGAAGACATCTCCTTCGGTGACATCAACGAAGCCCTCGAATATGTGGAAACAGACCTTGAGGACATTTCTGAAGAAGCAAAAGCTGAAGAGATCATTGAAGAAACAGAAGAAGTGTCTTTTACAGAAAAAGAACCGGACTTTACCGAGCCTTACGCTAAAAAATCAACAATCGAAGATGCGGACAAACACATATCAAAAGGCAGTTATATGGAAGCGATGACTGTATATAGGAATATCCTTTCCTCTGCCCCTGATGATAAAAAGGTCCTTCAAAGGGTCGAGGAACTACGGGGTTTGATAAAACTGATGGGCAAGGACAAAGAACTCCTTATCTCAAAATTAAATATATTTCTGGAAGGTGTAAACAAGAGGCGCGATGAATTTCTCAGAAGCACTTAAAGAAACAGTTAGCAAGGTTGACGGAGCTGTTGCTGCAATGATAATTGCATCAGACGGAATTTCAGTGGAGGAGTATGTATCCGAAAAACTTATTGACCTTGCAGGGCTTGGGGCCGAAGCCTCTGCAATGATAAGGGATATAGGTTATGCAGCGGAAAATCTCGGACTTGGTGAAGCCAGAGAGTTCTCGATAATATCTGACACCTGCGGCATAATTATGAGAAAGATCAACAACGACTACTATCTGGCTCTCGTTATAAAACCGGAAGGCAATTATGGCAAAGGTCGGTTCGTCCTTAAAAACATGGTGCCGAAAATAGAGGATGAGTTTTAAATAACAGCTCAAACAGTTCAGGCAACTTAAACTGTTTATCTTTTAATTTATGAAAATACTTGTAATCCATGGTCCTAACCTAAACCTTCTCGGCAGAAGAGAAACTGGTGTTTACGGCTCTGTCTCTCTTGAAGACCTGAACAGACAGATACTCGAGCTATCAAAAGAACTTGATATCCACACAGAAATTATCCAGTCTAACAGTGAAGGTGAACTTGTTGATGCAATACAGTCAAGAGACTATGCCCTCCTGATAATAAATCCTGCAGCATACACACATACGAGCGTTGCCATAAGAGATGCTATAGCTGCTGTGGGAAAACCGGCCATCGAAGTACATATCTCAAATATTTACAAACGGGAAGAGTTCAGAAAAAAATCCTTTATTTCCGAGGTTGCAACAGGCCAGATAAGCGGGCTCGGGGTCGAGGGATATCTTCTCGCTGTAAGGGCTGCACAAAAAATCCTGCTCCAATGAAACATATTGCAGCAATTACAGATGCCCTTGATTCAAAGGGCATAGATGCTATTCTTGTTACTGACAATCGGAATATCAGATACCTTTCAGGATTCAGCGGGTCTTTCGGGTGCCTGATAATTACAAAAAAAGAGAGGGTTTTCTGCACTGATTCAAGGTATGAGGAACAGGCACGCAAACAATTAACAGGCTTTGAAGTGATGATCGTCTCGGATGAGAAAACTAAAACGCTCATCGAAAAAGCAAAAGCACTCGGAGTTAAGACTCTCGGTTTTGAGTCAACAACAACATATGCTTTCTATAAATCGCTCTTAAGAAAAGGCGTGCGCCTAAAAGCTGTTTCGAATTTTGTGGAAGATATGCGCAAAAT
>Ga0154444_1217_pt1 | contig 10266 bp, 11 predicted proteins | sample RifGroC2_FD_105637 | JGI IMG/M metagenome (GOLD analysis project Ga0154444, IMG submission 105637) | Nitrospirae bacterium GWC2_42_7
CTAATGGACAATATGGGGTTGATGCCTTTGCTCCATCGTTTCTGTCAGAAGATAAATTCCAATCTGGCGCGCAAGGGCTGCTGCTACAGGTTCAGTAAAAAATATCCATATATGTCCTCCGTTGCCTGAACGTGATCTTTCAAGATATGCCGGGATGTTATTGCTCTTGCATGTCACCATGAATGCTTTTACATCGTCCTGCCAGCTCTTTTTATCGAAGTCAGCAGCCAGAAAGTGGCAGGTTTCATCCTGCAATAATGGGTAAACTCCGGCTGTAATGCGACCATCAAGATGTCGTCTGATTACCTCATCGGTGAGCAGTGCAAATAGCCGGTTTTCACATTCTCCGCACTTGACTGCTGGTTTTTTGCATATTCCGGTCACCCATTCCTTTCCGCAGACTGGGCTGTATCCTTTGGCCCCAGTCTTCTTGCTCGTCCACAGTTTTGGATAAACATCTTCACGGCCTTTGAAAAGGTTCCGGAAAATGGAGAGTTTTTTCTCCAGAGAAATCGAAGCAACAGACGGAGATTGGGGTGCGTGTATTTGGGATAGTTGAGACTGTATGTTCTTTCTTTTAGGATGGAGCCGCGCTCGATCTCGATCTCTTGCAGACTGGCTTGGAGGGCTGCTATAGCCGAGTGGAGAGATTGTTCGTCGTCAGCAAAATGCATGAGAAATCAGCTTAGCAGGGCAAATCCAAACTGTCTGAAATGTGAATCAAAAGCAAATGCGTTTCTGATCTTTAGTCTTTCCATGAGTGCGAAACTTGTGCAGTCTGTGAATGAGAAATCCTTGTCGTTATACTTCTCAAGAATCTTCCATGCCCTTTCCCAATCCTGCGTAATTATGGGCACAATTTTCAAATAAGAAATTATTTTCAATTTGTCGGCAAAACTGATCGTTGCTTTGTTCCCGATAGTTCTTAAAAGCAGATTGTATGTCTCAACAAGCACAAGATCCGAGGTAATAAGTTGTTCTCTTCCAAGTATAAGTTTGGTATATAACCGTCCGGCTTCCTTGTAATGCTGGTCATTTCTGTCTGTAATCGCAATCCACGCACCGGCATCAACAAAAATCATTATCGCCCTTTCTTTAAAGCGGAGCGATTCTTGCCGTAGAGATATTCATCATGTTTTAGAGCGGTATCCTTGAACGAGCTTTTCCCTATCCCTATAATGCTCAGAGCTGTCTTGATTGCATTCTCTGTTTCGTCTTCTGTATGGATATCTAATTCAACCTTCTGATGTTCGTGGAGTCTTACCTTTTTGATTGGTTTAAACACGCCGTTTTCATATACTGCAGTTATGGTCTTGGGCATCTCATACCTCCTACATAGCGTTAAAAATATATTAACACAAAAGGAATGTTTTTCAGGAAGGTTTTATCTGCTTAAAGCCCTGATGACTTTCAAGGCAAGGCGGAGGGAGGGTTCATCGGAGGTTTTTGCAAAGGACTGGATAGATTCTGTTAATTCTTTGTGACTCGCTGAGGTCTTATAATTTTCCGCTTGACTTATTTAATACACCATAATACACTATGTATTAATTATGGAAATTAAGCTAAGTCAGAAACAATCAGCCGCAGTCCGCTGTATACGAAACCAGATTATGCATAAAGGCAAAACCCCATCTGTGCGTGAACTAATGACAGCGCTTGAATATAAATCCCCCAGATCGGCTGCTTTAATTATTGAGGAATTAATCCAGAAAGGCATTTTGAAAAAGCGTTCAAATGGAGATTTGCAGTTGATTAAAGATATGGACTCAGATTCAGTCCATGCCCACACAGTCGATATCCCTTTATTGGGTATGGTAACTTGTGGAGTGCCTATCTTGGCCCAGGAAAATATTGAGGGATATATTCCAGTGTCTGTTTCTATTGCAAAGCCCGGGGCTAAATACTTCCTGCTTAGGGCTAAAGGCGATTCCATGAATAAAGCCGGCATCAATGATGGAGATTTAATACTTGTTCGTCAGCAGTCAGCAGCACAAAATGGCGATATAGTAGTAGCGTTGATTGATGATGAGGCAACTGTCAAAGAGTTTCAGAATAATAAAAATTGTGTTGTTTTAATGCCGAGGTCGAGCAATAAAAATCATAAGCCGATTATCCTGAATGAAAATTTTCAGGTTCAGGGAGTAGCAGTAACAACAATTCCGAAGTTGGAGGTTTGAACATGGCAGGGTTGACTTTTAAAATGGTAATACCTAAAATATAGGTAATACTATTTTGGAGGTAAGAAAATGTCAACAATAACCAAAAAAGGGCAAGTGACGATACCAAAGCCTTTTCGAGACAATCTACACATAAAAGAAGGTGATAATCTTTTGTTTGAGCTGAAAGGTGATACGCTGATTTTAAAGAAGATGGAAAGAAAATCAATACTAAGCCTTGGTGGAATTGCAAAAGGCAGAAAGATCGGATTTGGGGACGAGAGAGAATTTACCCAAAAAGTTATTGCGAAGAGGATTGCAAAAGAGGGCTTAAAGGGTGGATAACCCTATTTTTGTTGATACTAATGTGTTCCTGAGATTTTTTGTCAGAGATGTTGAGACCTTTTACCATAAGGCTAAGGATTTCTTTGAAAAAGGGGAAAGCGGTCAGCTTAAGCTTGAAACAAGCGACTTAGTGATTGCTGAAATCGTGTGGGTTCTTGAATCATATTATGATTTTTCAAAGCCAGAGATAAAAGAAGTGGTTGAAACAATTCTCGAAACAAAAAATCTCAAAGTGGCTAACAATTCAAGAGTCAAAGAGGCAATTAACCTTTATTCTTCCGGGAAAATGGACTTTATTGATGCATATAACATTGCCTATATAAAGGCAAAAGATTTCAAAAAAGTTGCGACGTTTGATGTTAAGCATTTTAAAAATATAGAGGGTGTTTCAAATGTTTGGTAAAATGAGCAGATATTTTGTCCGTATATAGAGAAATAAATGGAGATATCAGGATAACAACTAACACGATATAGTTGCCATTCTTATAAAGGAAGGAATTATGTATGCTAGTAACAATAATACACCCGTTTATTCAATAACCAAAGACGATTTACAAATTGAGGCCAAAAGAATTTTGGGGCGAGAACTTGATGAATCTGAAATTCTTCAAGCCAAAAAGTATTTAGAATTTGGAATAGGAGAAAGTATTGGGATTATTTACAGCACTATTTTCAATGAAGTAAATGAACAACCCTGTAGCAAGCTACAGGGTTGTTCATTTGACTGAAAAATATATGGGAGTTATTCTCCGCTCCTTTACATTTACAATGCTGTTTTGGCATCCTAAAACATATGAAGAAAAATCTCTTTATCATCTCTTCAATCATACTTCTGCTGGCATTCCTGTATCCCCTTTTCGAAATGCTTATACCTGTGCAATCCGGGGGCGGAAATATAGAGATAGAAATACCAAAAGGCGCAACCTTCAGACAGGCTGCGGATATACTTTATAATGAAAAACTTATAAGAGACAAGAAAATATTCATTTTGCTCGGCAGGCTGACCGGCTCTGACAGAAAAATAAGGGCAGGTTTTTATTCTATATGGAAAAGTATGAGCCCTCTCGATATATTCAGAATTATAAAAAAAGGGCGTATCGTCGTATACGAGGTAAAAATACTCGAAGGGGATTCTGTTTTAGAGATCGCTGATGCTTTCGAAAAGGCCGGTGTGTCAACAAAGAAAGATTTCCTGGAGCTCTCAAAAGACCCTGACATCCTTTATTCCTATGATATAGAATCGCCGAGTATGGAGGGTTATCTGTTCCCTGACACATACTTAATACCCAAGGGGATAGATGAGGAAGAGGCTGTCGGGATCATGATAGACAAAATGCGCGAAAAATATTCCGGCAAGTTATTGTCAAGAACAAAAGAGCTCGGAATGACTGAAAACCAAGTTCTTACCCTCGCATCGATCATAGAAAAAGAAGCTGTGGCAGATGAAGAGAGGCCGTTGATATCAGCTGTATATCACAACAGGCTGAAAAAGAAGATGCCTCTTCAGGCTGATCCTACATCGATATATGGAATTAAAAGCTCGAAGGAAAGAATTACTTTAAATGACCTGAAAAGAAAAACACCCTATAACACATACACTATAAAAGGACTTCCCCCGGGGCCGATTGCTTCTCCCAGCTTAAGATCAATAATCGCAGCGCTTTATCCTGCGGATGTGCCTTATATTTTCTTTGCTGCCAGTAATGACCGTACGCATCAGTTTTCCAGCACAATTTCAGAACATCTGGAGGCTGTGAAACTTCTGAGGGAAAGAAACTTTAACAAGAAAAATACAAAGGAAGGTTCAGATGCCAACGGGCCTACGTAAGAAGACCAGAAAAATATTTGTCGGTAAAGTGCCTGTTGGCGGAGGCAGCCTGATTTCTGTTCAGTCAATGACAAAGACAGATACAAGGGATGTAAAAAAGACAGTTGCCCAGATAAAGGCGCTCGAAAAAGCAGGATGCGAAATAATAAGAATTGCAGTGCCTGACATGGAAGCTGCTATTGCGCTCGGAAAGATCAAAGGATCAGTAAAGATCCCTGTTATCGCTGATATCCATTTTGACTGGAGGCTTGCTCTGGAGGCGATAAAACAGGGGGTTGATGGACTGCGGATCAATCCCGGCAACATCGGTGCCAAATGGAAAGTTGCTGAAGTGGTTTCAGCAGCAGCCGGCAAAAACATCCCGATAAGGGTTGGAGTAAACGCAGGTTCTTTAACAAAAAAACTGCTCAAAAAATATGGCCATCCTTCTCCTGAAGCCCTTGTGGAGAGCGCGGAAGAACATATCGAAATTCTCGAGGGACTGAACTTCAGAAAGATAAAAGTCTCGCTCAAGGCATCTAATGTGCCGGCCACTGTTGAAGCTTACAGAATTTTTTCACGTAAATTCAGATATCCCCTTCATATAGGCATATCAGAAGCAGGCCCTGCTTTTACCGGCATTATCAAGAGCTCTGTTGGCTTGGGAATTTTACTGTCTGAAGGAATAGGCGATACCATGAGGGTCTCTTTATCTGAAGAACCGGTTGAAGAAATAAGGGTCGCCTATGAGATACTCAAATCGCTTGGAATAAGGGTAAAGGGAGCGCAGATAATATCATGCCCGACTTGCGGCAGATGCGGGATAGACATAAAAGGGCTTGCAAAAAAGGTCGAGAAACGTCTTATGAATATTGATAAGCCCATAACAGTTGCTGTTATGGGATGTATTGTAAACGGCCCGGGCGAAGCAAGAGAAGCTGATGTTGGAATAGCAGGAGGAAAAGGCATGGGGCTGTTGTTTAAAAAAGGTAAAATAGTCAAAAGGCTCAGGGAAGATGAATTGCTTGAGGCCCTGATGAAAGAAATAAAAATATGCAGCAAATAATTATCCCTTTTGTTTTCAGTGTCATTCCCGCAAGCAAGGCGCGTCGGGAATCCATCCGGAATGATTCTCATGAGCCTGTGGCCGGACAAGCCGGAATAACAGAAATTTGGAACTGCGGTAGAGACCGCATGATGTAGTATTTATCCAAAAACCAGGACTTCGGAGGTAAATATCATGAAAGTTAAAAGTCTTTTGGAGACAAAGAGCAAAGAAGTTGTATCAATCGACGCAAATGATTCAGTGGAAGATACAATAAGGTTAATGCACAGCAAAAAGATCAGCGCAGTTATAGTCAATGATAAGAAAAAGACGGTCGGGATATTTACAGAAAGGGATGTTGTCAGATGTTATGTGTCTAAAGGCAAGCGTAAATTCAGGGATATTCAGGTAAAAGAAGCCATGACAACAAATCTTATTGCTGCAAAAAAGGATGATGATATCAGTGACATTATGTCAACCATGGTCGAAAAGAATATAAGGCATCTGCCTGTTGTTGAAAAAGGAAAGGTCATCGGCATGTTATCTGTGCGTGATATAATTCAGGCACAGGTCAGCAAGCTCACATCCGAAATAGATCATCTCAAACACTATATTTCCAGCTGATAGGACCAGGATAAAACTTTTGGGATTACCTATGATTTTATCTCTCTTACTAATGCGATTATTAGTAAAGCAACATACATCACCCTCCCCTTCATCCCCTCCCCTCAAGGGAGGGGCAGTATTATTACCCTCTCCCCTGGAGGGAGAGGGGGCTTTACTTCAGAACTCCTTTGCAAGAATCAATTTATGAACGATATCCTTTTAAATATAATCGAAAAATACCGTAAAAAGAACGGCAACATCATTTTTCTTCTGCAGGAAACTCAGGAAGCCTTAGGATATATCCCAAAACAGGCAATAGATCTTTTTTCAGAAGAACTTAATATTGCGCCTAGCCGGATCTACGGAGTTGCAACATTTTATTCGCAGTTCAGACTTAAGCCAACCGGGAAAAATATAATAGTGGCCTGTTGCGGCACAGCATGTCATGTGAAAGGCGCAGAGAAAATTATAAATGGTTTACGCAAAGGCCTTGAGCTTGCAGAGGATGAAGATACTACCCCGGATGGTGAATTCACTCTTGAGGAGATCGCCTGCCTGGGAACATGCAGTTTTGCCCCTGTTGTTCTCGTCAATAGTGCTGTGTATGGGAAGGCAAATATAAATGCCCTGCTGAAAAAAATAGGCTCAAAAAGGAAAAAAAGTGCATAAAGAAATAGTCATAAGGGTATGCATGGGCCCTGGGGGCATAGCAGCAGGAGGGAAGGAAGTACTTGGATCATTCCGGGAGCATCTTTTAAAGGCCGGCATATTTGCAAAACTCAAAGAAAAATGTTCTTCCCATCAGGTGGGTTGTCTGGGCCTCTGTGCTCGGGACGTGCTTGTCGAAGTACATATAAACCGTAATAAAACTGTTTATCAGTATGTGAAGCCAGACATGGTCGAAAGAATAGTAAGCGAGCATATTTCAGGGGGCAAACCTGTTGAAGAATGGCTTGCAGATGATACCTTCAAGACATTCTATGGAAAACAGATGAAGATCGTGCTTGCAGATTGCGGCAAGGTTGATCCTGAAGATATAAATTCATATATATATTCAGGAGGCTATGAACCAACACGGGAAGTTCTTACGTCGTGGATTCCGGATGATGTAATAGACGAGATCAAAACCTCAGGGCTCAGGGGCCGCGGCGGTGCAGGCTTTCCCACAGGCCTTAAATGGGAACTCGCCAGAAGAAGCAAGAGTGAGATCAAATACATCATATGCAATGCTGATGAAGGTGACCCCGGCGCATTTATGGACAGGGCTGTAATTGAGGGCAACCCCCATTCTGTAATAGAAGGGATGATCATTGGCGCTTTTGCGATCGGATCGAACAAAGGATATGTTTATATCAGAGCAGAGTATCCTCTCGCTGTAGAACGCCTGAAGATTGCCCTCAAACAGGCGTATGAACGCAGATTTCTTGGGAAAAATATATTTAATACAAGCTTCAGCTTTGATATTGATATCAAACTCGGTGCAGGTGCTTTTGTCTGCGGTGAGGAGACCGCCCTTATTGCTTCAATTGAAGGACAGAGGGGTATGCCGAGGCCAAAACCACCCTTCCCGATAAGCAAGGGCTTATGGCAGAGGCCGACTGTAATTAACAATGTAGAGACCCTTGCAAACATCCCCTATATTATCAGAAAGGGCGCAGGCTGGTATTCTTCATTTGGTACTGAAAAGTCTAAAGGCACAAAGGTTTTCGCTCTTACAGGAAAGATCAGGAACACAGGGCTGATCGAAGTTCCTATGGGTATTTCTTTAAGGGAGATAATCTATGAGATAGGAGGGGGAATTGAAGGGGGCAAGGCTCTGAAGGCGGTCCAGACAGGCGGACCTTCAGGCGGATGCATACCTGCAAGCATGCTTGACCTGAATGTTGACTATGAGTCACTCGCAAAGGCCGGTTCTATCGTGGGCTCAGGAGGAATGATCGTGCTTGATGAGGACAATTGCATGGTCAACATGGCCAAGTACTTCATCCAGTTCACACAGGCTGAATCCTGCGGCAAATGTGTGCCTTGCAGGGTAGGCACAAAGAGACTGCTCGAGATACTTGAGAGGATCACAAAAGGACAAGGCAGGGATGGTGATATAGAACGACTTGAACGGCTCTGCAACGGTGTTAAGAATACATCTCTCTGCGGCTTGGGGCAGACAGCTCCCAACCCGATACTAAGCACCATCAGATATTTCAGGGAAGAGTATGAGACACATATAAGAGATAAAAAATGTCCTGCAAAGGTCTGTAAAGACCTTCTTATATACAGTATCATCGAAGAAAAATGTAAAGGCTGCGGTACATGTATGAAGGCATGTCCTTCAGGAGCAATAACCGGAGATAAGAAGAAGCCGCACAAAATAGATCCAAATAAGTGCATAAGATGCGGTGCCTGTTTTGATGTATGCAAATTCAAGTCAGTAGGAAGGGATTAGATATGATCAAATTGACCATTGACGGTAAATTGATAGAGGTCCCTGCAGAAAAAACGATACTTGAAGCAGCAAGGATTGCCGGCATATCGATCCCAACACTCTGCCATCATCCTAAGCTGACGCCTTTTGGCGGGTGCAGATTATGCATTGTTGAGGTAAAGGGAATACCAAGGCTTGTAACTTCATGCACTACAACCGTTAGCGAGGGAATGGAAGTCCTGACCTCAACTCCTGATATCGAAGATATGAGAAAGTTTGTGCTGGAGCTCATACTGTCCGACCATCCCAATGACTGCATGGTATGTGAAAAGTCAGGGAGTTGTGCCCTTCAGGAACTTGCGTATAAATACGACATAAGAGAGAACGAATTTTCAGGCGAAAGAAGGATCTATACAAAAAGGGACGGCAATCCTTTTATCGAAAGAGACCTCGAGAAGTGCATAATGTGCGGAAGGTGCGTGAAGGTCTGTGATGAAGTGCAGGGGGTGGAGGCTATTGACTTCGGGAACAGGGGATTCAATACAAAGATATGCACATCGTTTGAGGAAGACCTTGATTGCGAGTTCTGTGGACAATGTGTGGCTGTATGCCCTACCGGCGCATTAACAGGCAAACTTTGGGCCCATACAGGAAGGCTGGATGATGTAAAAGAAGTTAATACGATATGTCCATATTGCGGTACAGGCTGCAACATAACCGTTCATGTGAAAGATAATGAAATAATAAGGGTGACTTCAGGGAAAGAGACATGGAACGAGGGATGGTTATGCGTTAAAGGCAGGTTTGGATACAAGTTCGTTAGTAGCCCTGAACGACTTACAAAACCATTGATAAGAATAGTTCCAAAAACAAAGGGGAAGCCAGAAGTCAGGAGTCAGAAGTCAGAAGTAAAAAAACAAAAGGAAGACAATTTTTTACCCATCACCCATTACTCTTCACTCTTTAGGGAGGCTTCATGGGATGAGGCGCTTGATCATGTAGCAGCAAAGCTTAAGGAAATTAAAACAAAATATGGACCTGATGCTATTGCCGGACTCTCATCAGCAAGGTGTACGAACGAAGAGAACTACATATTTCAGAAGTTCATCAGGGCTGCAATAGGTACAAACAATGTAGACCACTGTGCCCGTCTTTGACACGCCCCTACTGTGGCCGGTCTGGCCGCAATCTTCGGATCAGGGGCAATGACAAATTCTATCAGAGAGATAGAGGGCATGGAGGTCATCTTCATAATAGGCTCCAATACAAAAGAGACGCATCCTGTGATAGCAAACAGGATGATAAAGGCATACAGAAAAGGCGCCAAGATCATTGTTGCTGATCCGAGGAATGTGCCGATGGTAAAATTCGCAGATACATTTCTGAGGATGAGACCCGGCACTGACATTGCACTCCTGAACTGTATAGCCCATGTGATCCTTGAAGAAGGACTTCAGAACAAGGAGTTTATCAAAGAAAAGACAGAAGGGTTTGAAGAATGGAAAAAATCTCTCAAAGAGTTTACACCGGAGTATGCAGAGAAGATAACCGGGATCCCAAAGGGAGAGATAATAAAGGCTGCGCGTCTTTACGGTAGTTCACGTAAAGCAGGAATCTTCTATACAATGGGAATAACCCAGCATACATGCGGCACAGACAATGTAAAGGCAATAGCAAACCTTGCAACCCTTACAGGAAATATCGGCAGGGAATTTACCGGCATAAATCCGCTGAGGGGGCAGAACAATGTTCAGGGAGCATCAGATGCAGCATGCCTGCCGAATGTCTATCCCGGATATCAGAAGGTGGACATAGCGGAAAACCGGGAGAAGTTCGAGAAGGCATGGGAAGTTTCTTTGTCATCTGCGCCGGGGCTTACAGCTACGGA
>Ga0154444_1220_pt1 | contig 10100 bp, 17 predicted proteins | sample RifGroC2_FD_105637 | JGI IMG/M metagenome (GOLD analysis project Ga0154444, IMG submission 105637) | Nitrospirae bacterium GWC2_42_7
TCTGTCCGGAAGATACTGCGCACAAACTTACTGAAAAAGACTAAAAGGGTCTACGGTCTCAGCACTTCTTATCAGGCCGTTCCTGGCCCTTGCCTGGAACTGCTCAGGTGGGGACGCCGAGTTTAGGGAAAATATATACCTGTAGAACTATCCATACGGCTACAATCAGCAATATAACTAAGAGGTCATTCATTATTCTTTTTCTTTCTTTGCCTTCTTCTCAGTTTTTTCGCTTTTTACAGTCTTGGCTGGTTTGGCTTTCTTTTCGCTTTTCTCCGGCTTTGCAGCCTTCTTGCTTTTTGCTGGTTTGGCTTCCTTCTCACTTGGCGCCGGCTTCTCAGCCTTTTCGCTCTTTGCGGCCTTAGCTTCCTTCTTGGCCTTTCCCTTGGGCTGTTTGATACTCTCGTAATCGATGAACTCAAGTATAGCCATAGGGGCTGAGTCTTTAAGCCTGTTTCTGGTCTGGATAAGCCTCAGATATCCGCCGTTCCTTCCAACAAAACGCGGCGCTATTTCACTGAAAAGCTTTGATGCAACATTCCTGTCGGAAATATATGAAAAGACCTGTCTCTTGGAATGAAGATCTCCCTTTATTCCAAAGGTGATCATCCTCTCAGCAATCCTTCTGGCCTCTTTTGCCTTTGCTACTGTTGTCTCTATCCTCTGGTTTTCAAAAAGAGACGTTACTATACCTTTTAAGAGTGCTTTCCTCTGGTTGGCTGTTCTGCCAAATAATCTTCCGTCTACCTTATGACGCATTGTCTCTTATACCTCCGCCATGTGAAGCTTCCTCTCTCCTAAGGCTAAGATTATCCGGATCAATTCTCATGCCGAGGTGAAGCCCCATTCTGCCTAATATCTCTTTTATTTCATTAAGTGATTTTCTTCCGAAATTTTTTGTCTTGAGCATCTCCTGTTCAGTTTTGCTGACAAGTTCGCCTATTGTCTTGATATCAGCATTTTTCAGGCAATTATAGGACCTGACAGAAAGTTCAAGTTCATCAACATTTCTCATAAGGCTGTTGTCAAGATTAGTTCCTTCATCCTCGGAATGAACTACAGCCATCTCTTCAGAAACAACCTTTTCTTCTTCCTCTTCAAATATGAAAAAGTCCATATGTTCTATTATGATCGAAGCCGCCTGTGAAACAGCCTTTTCAGGCGCAATGCTTCCATCAGTCCAGATCTCCATAATAAGCCTGTCATAGTCAGTATCTCTGCCGACCCTAGCCTTCTCTACCCAGTAATTGACCTTATTGACAGGAGCAAAGACAGCATCCACCGTGATCATTCCAACAGGCAGGTCTTCATCTTTTGTTTCTGCAACAGTATATCCCTTGCCTTTACTGATATATACTTCTACTTCAAATTCGCTTCCTTTATCAAGAGTAGCTATGACCTGTTCAGGGTTAAGGACCTCGATCGAAGAATCGCATTTCAGGTCAGAGCCTGTTACCTGCCCCGGTTTTTTTGCGCTGAAAGTGGCAATCTTATTGCCTTCACCGGCAAATTTGAACCGAAGCTTCTTAATATTCAGGATTATATCTATCACATCTTCTTTAATCCCGGTAATACTCGAAAACTCATGGGGTGCTCCCAGAATTTTCACTGCAGTTACAGCAGCCCCTTCAAGAGAAGAAAGCAATACTCTCCTTAGCGAATTTCCTATAGTAGTTCCGAACCCGCGTTCAAACGGCTCAACTATGATCTTACCGTAGGTACTGCTAAGCGTTTCTTCATCAAACCTGATCTTCTCAGGTAATTGAAAGCCTTTTTTCTTTAAGTTCATAAGGCCTCCCATGCCTAATAAATTTATTTTTAATAATTAATACAAGCTTACAAAAATTCAAAACCTAAACTGTGATCCAGGCCCTCTATTTTGAATAGAGTTCCACTATCAACTGCTCCTGAGCAGGAAGCTGAATGTCTTCTCTTGACGGTATCTGTAAAAGTTTGCCTCTGAAGACCTGAAAATCTATCTCTACCCAGGATGGTATACCTCTTTGTTCTATTTTTGATAAACTGTCTTTTACCATATCTAAATCGCGAATTGACTCCTTTGCTTCGATCATATCGCCAACCTGAAGAATATATGACGGTATATTGACTCTTTTGCCATTAACAAGAAAGTGTCCATGATTCACAAGCTGTCTTGCGCTCGTCCTGTTAGGTGCAAAACCCATCCTGTATACCATATTATCAAGACGCCTTTCCAGTAACTGCAGAAGTACTTCACCTGTTACTCCCTTTTTCCTCTCAGCATTATGGAAATATCTCCTGAACTGCTTTTCGAGGACTCCGTATATTTTCCTTACCTTCTGTTTTTCTCTCAGCTGTATCCCGTAATCCGATATCTTACTCCTGCGCTGTCCATGCTGGCCCGGGGGATACTGTCTCCTTTCTACAGCGCATTTCTCTGTAAAACATCTGTCGCCTTTGAGAAAGAGCTTTTCACTTTCCCTGCGACATATCCTGCACTGCGCACCGCTATATCTTGCCAATTTATACCCTCCTTCTCTTTGGCGGTCTGCACCCGTTATGAGGTACAGGGGTAACATCCTTAATAAGGTTTATATCAAGGCCTGCTGCCTGAAGCGCCCTTATGGCAGATTCCCTGCCGGCACCCGGGCCCTTAACATAAACTTCAACTTGTTTCATCCCAAAATCCATAGCCTTTTTTGCAGCAGCCTCAGCAGCCATCTGCGCTGCATAAGGTGTCCCTTTTCGTGAGCCCTTGAATCCGAGGTTACCTGCGCTTGACCATGTTATTACAGCTCCGCTTGGATCTGTTATTGTTACTATTGTATTGTTAAAGGTCGCCTGTATATATGCAGCTCCACTGGCGATCCTTTTCTTTTCTCTCTTGACTCCCTTTTTCCTCTGAGCCATTAATTACGCCTCCTTCTTTTTGCCAACAACAGCTTTTCTGGGACCTTTTCTTGTGCGGGCATTCGTCTTGGTCCTCTGCCCTCTTAAAGGTAGTCCTGACCTGTGTCTCAGTCCCCTGTAACATCCGATTTCTGTCAATCTCTTTATATTCATAGTTGTATCGCGCCTGAGATCACCTTCAACCCTGAAATCTCTTTCCAGTACAGTTCTGATCTTGACAATATCTTCGTCAGTAAGGTCTTTAACTCTTACATTGCGACTCACCTTGACTTCATCCAGGATCTTTTGCGAAAGCGCTCTCCCTATTCCAAAAATACGGGTGAGCCCAATCTCAATTCGTTCAGTTTTGGGTAAATCTACTCCAGCAATTCTCGCCATTTATTCTCCTCTCAGTGTCATTGTTATGTGTCAGTACGTACATGGGGCTGACACTGCTTACTGTCACTAACCACTGTTTTATCCCTGCCTCTGTTTATGCCTCAGATTATCACAAATAACCCGCACAACACCTTTTCTTTTAATTATCTTGCATTTAGCACAAATCGGTTTCACTGATGAACGAACTTTCATATACACCTCTTATTTAGTTGAGATTGTGGTTAAGTCTAAGAGAGATTTTTCATACCTGACCTTAACCTCAGCCTAAACCTCTATTTAAATCTGTATGTTATCCTGCCCTTTGTAAGATCATATGGAGAAAGTTCAATTGTTACTTTGTCTCCAGGTAATATTTTTATAAAATGCATTCTCATTTTGCCGGACACATAGGCCAGTATTATCTGACCATTTTCAAGCTCTACCCTGAACATTGCATTTGGCAAAGTTTCTACAATGGTTCCCTGTACTTCTATGTTTTCTTCTTTAGCCATAAATAGAAATTATAGTTTTTTTAACTGCATTTAGTCAAGATTTTAGGTTTATTCTCAGTAACAAGCACTGTGTGTTCAAAATGGGCTGAGTTCTTCCCGTCAGCTGTAACAGCTGTCCATCCGTCTTTAAGTATCTTAACGTCATAAGTACCTGCATTCACCATCGGCTCTATTGCAAGTGTCATTCCTCTCTTAAGTCTCGGCCCTTGCCCCGGAGTTCCATAGTTAGGTATCTGTGGTTCTTCATGAAGAGACCTTCCAATGCCATGTCCGACAAAGAGCTTTACAACAGAAAATCCGTTATCCTCAACATGTTTCTGAATAGCATGTGATATGTCAGACACACGTCTGCCTTCAACAGCGTTTTCTATGCCTAGATACAGGGCATCCTCTGTTACTCTAACCAGATTTTCTGTGGCATTATCCACCTTGCCCATTTTTAATGTAACCGCTGCATCACCGTAAAAACCATCCATATAAACCCCGAGATCAATGCTCACAATGTCGCCTTCTGCAAGTTTACGGGAAGAAGGAATGCCGTGCACAACTTCTTCATTAACAGAGACACATATGCTTGCAGGGTAATCCCTGTAGCCTTTAAATGCAGCTATGCCGCCCAGCGCCCTTATGCGCTCGTCTGCGTAATTTTCTATTTCTTTTGTTGTCATTCCTATTTCTACCATCTTTTTAAAAGATTCCAATAATTCAGCCACGACCCTGCAGGCTCTGGACATTTTTTCTATCTCTTCGGGTGACTTAAGATAAATCACAACACCCTCGAAAGCATGTTCGGCAATTATCCCTTTCTGCCTCTGATCCTGCCCTTTTTAAGGAATCCCTCATAAGACCTTGTTACCAGGTGGGACTCTATCTGCGAAACAGTATCAAGCGCTACGCCAACAGCTATCAGAAGGGAAGTGCCTCCGAAATAAAACGGAACATTAAATTTCTTTATTAAAATCTCAGGGATAACGCAGACAGTTGCAAGATATATCGCACCCACAAAAGTCAGCCTCGAAAGAACGCGGTAAAGATATTCCGATGTCTTCTGCCCCGGCCTTATACCTGGAACAAAACCCCCGTATTTCTTGAGGTTGTCTGCAATATCAACCGGGTTAAAGACTATTGCTGTATAAAAATAAGCAAAAAAGAAGATCAAACTTACATATAACACGGTATAAAGCAAAGTCCCGAAAGATAACTCCCTTGAAATAGCCTGTACCCATGGCACCTGTATAAAACCTGCAATAGTTGCCGGAAACATAATAATTGAAGATGCAAATATAGGGGGAATAACCCCGGCTGTATTTATTTTAAGCGGCAGATGCGTTGACTGGCCGCCATATACTTTTCTTCCAACAACTCTCTTTGCATACTGGACAGGTATCTTCCTTTGCCCTCTTTCCAGAAATATTATCCCGGCAACTACACCGACCATCATTATCACAAGGAATATAACAAAAAACGGGGATAATTCACCTGCTTGCACAAGCCTTATTGTGCTCATAACAGCACTGGGAAATCTTGCGACAATACCGGCAAAGATTATCAATGAGATCCCGTTGCCGATCCCTCTTTCTGTTATCTGTTCTCCAAGCCACATTATGAACGCAGTGCCTGAGGTCAGTGTGATCATTGTGACCAGCCTGAACGACCATCCCGGGCTTTGTACAAATGCGCCCTGCTGCATACTCTCAAGGCCGGCAGCAATACCAAAAGACTGGATAGCGCTGATCAGTATTGTCCCATATCTTGTATATCTTACAATCTTTTTTCTTCCGGCTTCTCCTTCTTTTGCGAGCTTGCCGATAGCCGGAATTACGACTGTAAGAAGCTGCATAATGATCGAAGCGCTGATATAAGGCATTATGCCGAGTGCAAAAATAGTCATCTGTGACAGTGCTCCACCTGAGAACATATCGAAGAAGCCCATCATTGCGCCGCCTGCTTTATTTAAAAACTTGCTTAATTCTGCACCGTTTATACCCGGGGTAGGAATATGGCAGCCGATCCTATAGACAGTCAATAAGGCGAGTGTAAAAAAAATCCTGTTCTTTAATTCTGCTATCTTGAAAATATTCTGAAAGTTCGAAAGTAGACCCAAACTATATTACCTCAGCCTTACCGCCGGCAGACTCGATCTTCTTAACAGCAGCTAAACTGAAAGCAGCAGCTCTTACTGTAACAGCCCGCTGAATGTTTCCATTGCCAAGCACCTTGAGGCCGTTCTTTATCTCTTTTACCACCCCTTTTTCTATGAGAAGCTCGGGTGTTATTTCATTGAATCCTTGCAGCTTATCTATTGCATCAAGATTCACGATCGAATATATAATTGAAAAATTATTCTTAAACCCTCTTTTCGGGACTCTTCTTTGCAAAGGCATCTGGCCGCCTTCAAAACCTGCTCCTTTTGGGCCTCCTGATCTTGCCTTCTGTCCCTTGTGTCCTTTGCAGGATGTCTTACCATGACCGGAACCAATACCTCTTCCGACCCTTTTATTTTTTTTCCTGCTTCCTTCAGCAGGCTTTATATCGTTCATATTCATATTGAAACTTTAAACCTCCAGGCTATTTGTCTACTTTTTCGACTGTAACAAGATGAGATACTTTTCTTATCATGCCCTTTATTGAACTAATATCTTCCTTTATAACACTTTTGCCTATCTTCCTTAATCCAAGCGATTCAAGGACCTTTGTGATTTTCTCAGGAATACCTATATGACTTCTCTTTTGAGTAATTTTTAACATTTATAAATTAGCCTCCTGGGTTTCTTCTTCACTCCTGCCCCTGAGTTTTACAACAGCATCCGGGTTTTTCAGATTTATAAGCCCGTTGACTGCGGCCTTGACCGTATTAAATGGATTATGGTTACCAAGCGTTTTTGCAACAATATCCTGTATGCCTGAAACCTCAAGAATCGCCCTTACAGCTCCTCCTGCGATAAGACCTGTACCCTTTTGAGCAGGGTTCATAATAACAGTCCCTGCGCCGAATCTCCCTGTTGTCCTATGTGGTATTGTGCCGTCTTTTAACGGAAATTTCAAAAGCGATTTCTTGGCCTGCTCAACCGCTTTCCTGATAGCCTCGGGAACCTCTGTAGCCTTTCCTTTTCCGATCCCCAAAGTGCCTTCGCCGTCTCCAACAACAACAAGGGCGCTGAATGAGAATCTTCTTCCGCCTTTTACAACTTTGGCCACCCTGTTTATATAAATGACCTTATCTTTCAGATTCAATCCCGTTGGGTCTATCCTTCCCACCATACCTCCTTAAAAGTTAAAAAAATAAAATAAGAAATGGGAACTAATAAAATTCTCAATGCCCATTTAAAATTCCAGTCCTGCTTCTCTTGCAGAATCAGCCAATGCCTTGACTATTCCGTGATAGAGATATCCGCTCTTGTCAAAAACCACTTTTTTGATTCCTTTTTCTAGGGCTTTTCTGGCTATCATTTCGCCAACCTCTTTTGCTGTCTTTATATTGCCCTTATGCTGTTTTAATCCTTTGACTGCAGGATCAAGACTTGAAGCTGACACAAGCGTATGTCCCTTGCTGTCATCTATTATCTGTGCATAAACATGATTCAAACTCCTATAAACAGAAAGCCGGCCTTTTTGTTCCGTACCATGGACCTTTTTCCTTGTCCTCACATGCCGCCTTTGTCTGCTTTCCTGTTTGCTCGTAGCCAAAATAGCCTCCTGCTGATTTAGTTTCGAGTTTCGAGTTTCGAGTTTCGAGTTTTTTAACTGAAAACTTGAAACTGAAAACCTGAAACTACTTTTTGCCTGCTTTACCTACCTTAAGTTTCATCCTCTCGCCGGAATGTCTAACGCCTTTGCCCTTATAGATATCAGGCTTTCTCAGCGATCTAAGATCTGCTGCAGCCTGTCCTATAATATGCTTATCTATACCGGTAAGTGTTATCTGTATCTGTTTCTGGTCCATTACTGCAGTTATTCCTTCAGGAAGGTTAAACTCAACCGGATGGGAATATCCAAGTGAAAGCATTATTTTCTTCCCCTGTACCTGCGCTCTATATCCAACGCCTACTATATCAAGGACCTTCTTATACCCTGTTGTTACTCCCTCTATCATATTTGATATCAGTTTTCTTGTAAGTCCGTGCAGGGCCTTTATTCTCTTCTCATCGCTGATCCTCTCAACCAACAGTTGCTTATCATTAATCGAGACCTTAGTCTCAGAAGGGTAAGTCCATTCAAGCTCACCCTTTGGACCTTTCACTTTTACATGATTATCTGTCAGCTTGACATCAACTCCTGCCGGAATATCTATAGGTTTTTTTCCAATGCGTGACATCTAAATCTCCTTTACCATATATGGCAGAGAACCTCTCCGCCAACTTTATCCCGGCGACAGACCTTACCGGTAAGGATCCCCTTAGAGGTAGTAAGTATGGAAATGCCTACTCCTCCCATGACAGTCGGGACCAGATCAGCATTGACATAAACTCTCCTGCCCGGCTTGCTTATCCTTTTAAGGCCTGAGATCAGAGCCTCTTCATCAGGCGAATATTTAAGAGTAATTCTCAAAATGCCCTGCTTTTTATCTTTTAGAATTTTATATGCCCTTATGAACCCCTCTTCCTTCAGGATCTTTGCGATCTCAAGCTTCATCCTAGAAGCAGGAATATCCACTTTCTCTGATTTTATCATGAGCGCATTTCTCATTCTTGTAAGCATATCTGCTATCGGATCAGTTAACATTAGCGCCTCCCATTTACCAGCTCGACTTTGTCACTCCGGGAATTTGCCCGCAGAGTGCCAGCTTTCTGAAACATATACGGCACATTCCAAATTTCCTGAGAAATCCTCTGGGTCTGCCGCATATCTTACACCTGCTATACGCCCTCACCTTAAACTTGGGCGTCCTTTTTGACTTTTCTATCATGCAAGTTTTTGCCATTAATTTACCTCTCTAATTTCTAAAAGGAATCCCAAAGTACCGTAAAAGCGCTTTGCTTTCCTTGTCAGTCTTTGCAGACGTACATATTATAATATCAAGTCCATGGACCATATCGACCTTATCGTAGTTGATCTCAGGAAAGATAAACTGTTCCTTGATGCCGAGGGCATAATTTCCCTTCCCGTCAAAAGACTTCCCTGAAACTCCCCTAAAATCCCTTATTCTCGGCAGAGCAATGCTTATCAGCCTGTCTATGAATTCATACATCCTGTTGCCCCTCAAAGTAACCTTACATCCTATGGGCATGCCTTGTCTTAACTTAAAGGTAGCTATCGATTTTTTTGCTTTGGTGATCACAGGTTTCTGCCCTGTAATAGCAGCAAGTTCCTTCTGAACCACATCAAGCAGCTTTATGTTCTGAGTCGCTTCGCCAAGTCCGACATTAAGCACCACTTTCTGTACCTTAGGCGCCTCCATGATGTTTTTGTATGAAAACTCTTTCATCATTTCGGGAATTATCTGGTTTAAGTATTTTTCTTTCAGTCTTGGAGTCATTATCAGTCAATGACCTCCTTACATTTTTTGCATATTCTATGTCTTGCATTGCCCTCTGCAACAACGACACCGACTCTCGTCTGTTTGCCGCACTTGGAACATACAAGCATAACATTAGATATATGGACAGGGGCTTCTTTTTCGATGATTCCGCCCTGGGCATATTTCTTGTTCGGTTTCATATGCTTTTTGATTATGTTAAGTTTCTCTATCAAAACGCTGCCTTTGCTCCTATTAACCGTAAGCACTCTTCCTTTTTTGCCTTTTTCCTTACCTGTCATAACGTAAACGTTATCATCTTTTCTGATTCCTAAACTCATTAAACCTCCTACAGCACTTCAGGAGCAAGGGAGATTATTTTCATATAGTCTCTCCATCTAAGCTCTCTGGCGACCGGCCCGAAAATTCTCGTGCCGACCGGCTCACCCTGCGGATTTATCAGCACCACAGCATTCTGGTCAAAGCGGATATAAGAGCCGTCAGGCCTTCTTGTTTCTCTTTTTGTACGTACCACTACAGCCTTTGTAACAGATCCCTTTTTAATATTACTTTCAGGCAGCGCCTCTTTAACGCTTACCACAATAATATCTCCCAGACCTGCATACCTTCTTTTGGAGCCTCCAAGAACTTTCACACACTGTACCCGTTTAGCGCCGGAATTATCTGCTACTTCAAGCGTGGTTGTTATCTGGATCATTTTTCGCTGCTCCTGACCGGCTTATTAACTATCTCAAAAACCTTCCATCTCTTTTCTTTGCTCAAGGGTCTAGTCCCAACAATTTTTACTGTATCCCCAGTCTTGCACTCATTGGTTTCGTCATGCACCTTGAATTTCGACACCGCTTTAACAGTCTTTTTGTAAACAG
>Ga0154444_1225_pt1 | contig 10005 bp, 7 predicted proteins | sample RifGroC2_FD_105637 | JGI IMG/M metagenome (GOLD analysis project Ga0154444, IMG submission 105637) | Nitrospirae bacterium GWC2_42_7
ATAAAATTTGTGCGCCGGTTATTTTCATTTTCTTTGTTCTCCTTGGAGAGTCAGGTTGACCCAAGTCTGTTTTCAGCTATTTTAACATATACTTGCTAAGAGACCACAAGTAAAGCCACAAATATCACCCACCCCTTAATCCCCTCCCAAGAGGGGAATTAAAAAAAGTCCCCTCCTTGGAGGGGTGCAGGGGTGGGTTTCTTTAATTCCCATGATCTGCCCGTAAGTGAAAGGATACGTCATTTCATTATTGCGCCTTCTCCTGCTGAGCTCACGAACCTTGCATACCTTGCAAGATAACCCTTTTTTATCTTCGGTTCAGGTTTTTTCCAGAGTTTCAGTCTTTTGCCTATTTCTTCCTTTGTGAGTTTAACATCAAGCCTCCTGTCGGGGATATTGATGCTTATTTTGTCGCCATTTCTGACTATCGCAAGAGGCCCGCCTTCCATGGCCTCCGGTGAGATATGGCCTATGCACGGGCCTCTGGTTCCGCCTGAGAATCTTCCATCAGTAATAAGAGCCACAGAATTGCTCATGCCCATTCCTGCTATGGCTGATGTTGGCGAAAGCATCTCCCTCATGCCAGGACCTCCCTTTGGACCTTCATATCTAACAACAACAACATGTCCTGCCTTCACTTTTCCTGCAAGTATAGCCTTCATGGCCTCTTCTTCAGAGTTAAATACTATTGCGATGCCCTCAAACTTCATCATCTCTTTACTTACTGCTGACTGCTTGACAACTGCACCGTCAGGAGCAAGATTGCCTTTTAAGATTGCAATGCCGCCTTCTTTATGATGAGCCTTTTCTATCGGCCTTATAACGTCGTCATCAAATATTTCAGCAGAATCAGCTATCTGGTATATGCTCTTCCCGCTTACCGTTATATTGTTATTAAGCTTTTTCTTTAATCTTTTAATAACAGCAGGGATTCCTCCTGCATGATCAAGGTCTTCAAGATAATTTTTTCCCCCAGGCAGCATATCTGCAATATGAGGTGTCTTCTTTGCAAGCCTGTCAAACAATTCAAGCGGTAGTTTTATGCCAGCATCATTTGCAACAGCCGGAATATGTAGCGCTGTGTTTGTAGAACCACCGAGAGCAAGATCAACTATGATAGCGTTTTCAAATGCCTTCATGTTCATTATCTTTCTCGGTGTAATGTTCTTTTTAATAAGCTCCACTATTTTCATGCCGCTTTCAAAAGCTATTCTCCTCTTTTTTGATGATACAGCAAGGGCGGTAGCACAGCCTTCCATGCTCATTCCGAGCGCTTCTGTAACACAGGCCATGGTATTTGCAGTATACATACCCTGACAGGAACCTGCACCCGGACATGCGCAGATCTCAAGAGCCTCGAGTTCTTTTTGCTTGATAAGCCCTTTTTTGAATTTTCCGACTGCTTCAAAAGTATCACTCGTGAGATTAAGTCTCCTGCCTTTATAATGGCCGGACATCATCGGTCCGGCAGTAACAACAATAGAGGGAATATTAAGTCTGCCTGCTGCCATCAGCATACCAGGCGTTATTTTGTCGCAGTTGGTCAAGAGCACAAGCCCGTCAAGCTGATGGGCTGACGCAACAGATTCGACCATATCAGCAATAAGCTCCCTGGATGCCAGTGAATAATGCATGCCGCTATGGCCCATTGCTATACCGTCGCATATTCCTGGTATCCCGAAAAAAAAAGGATAACCTCCGCCTGTATGGACACCTTTCTCAATAAACCTCTCAAGGTCTCTCATGCCGATATGTCCCGGGATCAGGTCAGTAAAGCTTGTAGCTACGCCGATAAACGGTTTGCTCATTTGTGATTTTGGAATGCCTGTAGCATATAGAAGCGCCCTGTGCGGAAGACGCTCAAGCCCTTCTTTTATAATTTTGCTTTTCATATAAAACACCCCTTTTGAAAAAATAGTAGTCAGTAGCTAGTAGTTAGTAGTCAGGGAAAATCAAAGAATAAAGCATTTTTAAAAAAAGCTCCCTAACTACTTGTTTTTTTTAACTGCTAACTACTTGCTACTGTCTACTTATTTTTGCCGTTTGTTCCTAACTACTATCTGCTTGTTTTTGTTGTGTTGTTCCTAACTACTGACTACTTACTACTAGCTACATTCTTTAATGTTAACTGCTTGCTACTTTCTTATATTCCCTTACCATCTCAGCAATTTTATCTTTTTTTAGAAGCTTTTGCTTTGCCAGTTTTTTTCTTTCTATGTCCTCTTCAGGATTTAGGTAAACTTTTTTATCCATATCTGTTATTAAGCTGTCGAGACTGTGGTGTTCCTCGCATGTCTTTCTGAACTCTTCATTTTCCTTCTTTAACTTTTCGATGATCTCTTCTTCTTTCAAGTTCATTACCTCCTATTTCTCGATTATTTTAACTTTGATCTCTATTCTTTCATTCGGATTGTCTCTCGGGTCTCTAGGCTGACTCACTATTTTATCAGCAGCCTCCATGCCTGAGACCACTTCCCCGAATGCTGTATATTGCCTGTCAAGAAATGGCGCATCTGCAACGCATATAAAGAATTGAGAACCGGCACTGTCAGGATTTGATGACCTTGCCATCGAGAGTATGCCGCGTTTATGGGCTTTATCATTAAACTCTGCCTTTATGGTATGCCCTGGGCCACCCGTACCATGAGATGATTTGTCAGGATTTTTTGAGTTCGGGTCTCCGCCCTGTATCATAAAACCCGGTATTACTCTGTGGAATGTTGTGTTGTCATAAAAACCCTTTTTTGCAAGGTCAATGAAATTCTTTACATGGTTCGGGGCAATGTCAGGGAAGAACTTTAATTCTATGTTCCCGAATTTTGTCTCGATTACCGCCCTTGTTTCCGCCATCTTTTTAATCTCCTCTTTTGTGAATTTTTTTGTTATATTTTCTGCTGAAGCTGTAAGCGCAAGCAATGCGATTGTTAACAGGATTAAAATGTTTGTGATTTTTTTCATAGTGTCAGATTCTCCTTTATAAATAAAAAAATTTCTTTGCTAAGGATGTATTTAGCAAAGCCACATACATCACCCTCCCCTTCATCCCCTCCCCTCAAGGGAGGGGGAATATTACAACCCTCTCCCCTGGAGGGAGAGCGCAAGGGTGAGGGGGCCTATCTTTTAAACTCCTCATTAACAGCTATAATTCTAACTCTTTCTTCAAGATTCCTCAATAATCTTTTCTGCAAGCCTGTATGAATTCTCAATGCAGTCATTAACTCCTATACCTCTGTAAGCGTTTCCTGTAAGAAACAGGTTCTTATGCTTCATAAGCAATGAATCTATATTCCTCAGTCTTTCAGGATGTCCCGGAGTATATTGAGGGATCGCTTTTTCGTGTCTGTAAATGCGTATAAGATCAGGTTCTGACTTAATCCCCATGATCTTCTCTGCCTCCTCTTTCACGATATCGGATAGTCTGGAATCATTCTCCATAGCAAGCTCAGAAGCCCTGGCGCCTCCTATCATACTTCTTAACAGCACATGACCTTCCGGCGCCCTGTTCGGAAATATACTCGAATCCCACAGATTGCCGAGGATCCTTCTCTTTTCCCTTGAGGGTATCAAAAAGCCGAAACCATCAAGAGGAAAGTTAAACGTCTCCTTTGTATATCCAAAACATACTACTGAAAGCGAGGGATAAGGGATCTCAGCAATAATACCTGAAAGACGTTTATCCAGAGACCTGAGCATTTCAGATGCTGAATAGGCCGGGGAGGCTATTGTCACGATATCAGCTTCGATGTTCGATCCATCCTGTAAAATGACAGAATACTTATCTCTTTTCTTATCAAGAGATACAATTTTGTGTCCAAGCCTTAGTTTGCTGCCAAGGATATTTTGAAGGCTGTCTGTTATTTCACCCATCCCGTTGTAAAAGGATGTAAGAACTCCTCCCGGGCCTGCGCCGACCTTCTCGTTGCTTCCCTGTTCCTTCTTCTGCTTCTTCAGTTTGAACATCCCTCTTATCAATCCGCCATAGTTTTTTTCAAGGTCATAGACCTTTGGAAAACAGGCCCTCAGGCTAAGATTCTCAGGATTGCCTGCGTAAATACCTGAAGCCATAGGGTCAATAAGTTTTTCGTATGCCTCCCTCCCAAGCCTTCTCACAGAAAAAGCAGCAAGTGTCTCCTCTTCTTTTGCATTCCCGGGGATTATTGCCTCAGCCATTACCCTGAGCCTTCCTGAAACACTTAACAATCCTGAGGATAAAAAGGCCTGCGGAGACTCCGGCAGTCTGTGCAGCCTGCCTTCAGAATATATAAACCTTTTCCTTGAGGCGTCATTGCTTCTTAGGGGTTTCAGGCATATCTTCTCTGATAATTCAAGTGTCTTAGGCCTGTTGTCAAGAAAACCGTTCACTCCTCCCTCAAACAAAAAACCATCTGCCTTCTCAGTCCAGATCTTACCTCCGGCCCGCTTGTCTGATTCAAAGACCATGATCTCTGAAGAAGGGGCTTTCTCAAGGATAAAATATGCAAGGGACAGGCCTGAAATCCCTCCGCCTATAATAGCTATTCTTGCCATCCTGTTTCCTTCATTCCAGTTATTACGATATCACAAAGTGCAGAAATAAAGAGAGGCGAAATATTGAGGGATTCTGTCCTTTCAAGCCTCACTCCTAAGGTCTTTGCCATGTTTTTATATAATATATCTATTTCGTAAAGAGTTTCTATATGGTCAGACACAAAACTTATTGGCACAACAAGAAGGTTTTTTATTCCCCTTACTGCAAGCTCCTCCAGCTTTTTTTCTGTTGAAGGCTCCAGCCATTTCACAGGCCCGCTCTTTGACTGATACGAAAGAGACCATTGAATATCTATCTTTTTTACCACCTCTCGGATAGTCCAGTTAATTTGTTCAGCATAGGGGTCTCCTTCTTCGATGAACTTCACTGGAAGACTGTGTGCGCTGAAAAGAACATGAATATCACCCTCCCCTTCATCCCCTCCCCTCAAGGGAGGGGTACTGATTAAACCTTCCTCTCCCCTGGAGAGAGAGGATTGAGGAGAGGGGGATGATGCTGTTCGCCCGTACAATTCCATTCCCTTTCTGATCTTCTCCACCAGCGCATCTATATATAAAGGATGGGCATACCAGGACTTGATGCTGAATATCTCCATTGGATATTTTGATATGACTTTATCCAGCTTTGAGAGCGACGAGCCTGTGGTTGCAACTGAATACTGAGGATAAAGATTAAGGACAATAAGTCTTTTTATGCCTGCATTATAAATTTCAGAAATTACGTCTTCTATTAAGGGATGCCAGTAACGCATTGCGATATATACCGTGAATTGTGAATCGTGAATCGTGAATTGTGCACTATTTAGTTCATTTTCCAGCGCTTTAGCCTGCGCAAGGGTCATATCATAAATAGGCGATTTTCCACCTATCAACTTATATAAGCTCTCTGTTTTCGCTGCCCTCAGAGAAGAGATGAGCCATGCAAGGGGTTTCTGCATAAACCGCGGACCGAGCCTTATGATATCCCTGTCAGAGAAAAGATTAAAGAGAAAAGGTCTTACAGACCTGAGTGAATCAGGCCCCCCAAGATTTAAAAGCAGAATGCCGGTTTTGATCTTATTATCTGAAGTCAAGCTCAGTCTTGATGCTCTTCAAATATTTTATTGAAATCATCTGCAAGATCCTTAAACGCAGCGAGGACTTGAGGGTCAAAATGTTCCGGCATGGTCCTGCCGTCACCCTTTGTGATTATCTCATATGTCTTCTCATGGCTGAATGCCGGTTTGTAAGGTCTTTTGCTCCTCAAGGAATCATACTGGTCCACAATATTCATGATCCTTCCCGTAAGCGGTATGTCCTCACCTTTAAGACCGTTAGGATAGCCCTTCCCATCCCATCTCTCGTGATGGCTTAATGCAATTATCTCCCCTGCTTGCAGAAAGTCGGACACAGAATCACCCAATATCTTTCCACCTATTTTAGTATGGTTTTTCATTATCTCGAACTCTTCGGAGGTCAGTTTGCCGGGCTTAAGTAGAATGCTGTCAGGTATCCCTATCTTTCCTATATCATGCATAGGGCTTGAATGGAAAATAGTCTCGATAAAATCATCGGATTGACCGAGCTTAAGGGAGATCGTCTTGCAGTAATGACTGATCCTTTTGATATGTGCCGAGGTATCTTCATCCTTGAATTCTGCAGCAAGGGTCAGGCGATATATGGTCTCGATATAGCCTTTTTTTGTATCTTCGTGAGCTTTCTCTATTTCATAAACTGCTTCCTGCAGTTCAAACGTCCTGTCCTTGACCTCTTCTTCTAATATTTGATTATGCCTAAGCATAAAATCTTCAAATTCCTTGATCTTCAATAGATTCTTGACGCGCAGAGTCAGCTCTGCCCTGTCAATCGGCTTAGTGAGAAAATCATTTGCGCCAACCGTAAGGCCCTTAAGTTTTGAATCTCTTTCAGCAAGAGCTGTTACCATCACAATCGGTATGTTTGCAGTATCAGGATCTGTTTTTATAATATCGCATGCTTCATAGCCATCCATATCAGGCATCATGATATCAAGCAATATAAGGTCAGGCTTATAAGTCTTGGACTTTTCAACTGCCTCTTTGCCTGTAGAGGCATTTTCTATATCATATCCAACAGCATAGAGCAATGAACCAAGAAGTTTCCTGTTCTGTTCTTCATCATCAACTACAAGGATCTTTTGCTTGACTTCCATTACTAATTCCTCCTCACTCCTGACTGACCAAATATCATGTATATTCTTTTCAAATCTTATCACCTGCCGGCTTTCTTGGCAATACAAAAATGAACCTGCTGCCTTTTGGGTCTCCTTTCACAGGAGTTTTATCAGCAGGCGGACTTTCCACCCATATCCTGCCTCCGTGCATTTCAATAATTCTTTTGGATAGCGCAAGTCCAAGGCCTGTTCCTTCTTTTTTAGTCTTGAGAGTAGTCACCATCTGCTCAAAAGGCTGAAATATCTTTTCCATTTCCTCTTCCAAGATGCCGACGCCGTTATCTGAGACAGAGATTTCGATGAAATCATCGTCTTGTAGGGGCGAACCTGCGTGTTCGCCCTCTTTCGGGCAGCCACACAGGGCTGCCCCTACATCAGAAACCTGACGCACAACAACGCTTACGATGCCTCCGTCAGGAGTGAACTTAAATGCATTGGACAAAAGATTTAATATAACCTGTTTTACCTTGATCTCATCCACAAAGAAAATTCCTATCTCTTTCTCTATCTCAATCCGAAGTTCTATGCCGTGTTTCTTTGCTTTTTCTTTAAACATATAAACCGAGCTGTTTATAACATCATTAATACTGCAATCAGAGTATTCAAGCTTCATCTTTCCTGACTCTATCTTGCTCAGGTCCAGGATCTCACTAATAAGTTTCAAAAGATGCACTCCGCTTTTATGTATATCATCAATATATTCCTTGTGATTTCCTTGCAGGTCTCCGTATACTCCGGCTGACAGCGCCTCAGAAAAACCAATTATCGCATTCAGCGGGGTCCTGAGCTCATGTGACATATTCGCAAGAAACATGGATTTTGCCCTGTTTGCACTCTCTGCAGACAGTCTTGCGTCTTCGAGTTCAAGAGTCCTTTCCTTTATTTTTTTCTCAAGGTTATCGCTGTATTCTTTTAGATCATCTTCCATTTTCTTTCTGCTGGTAATGTCCCTTACAACATGGATCAGCCCGATTAACTGATTATTGCTGTCAAATCTCGGAATAGCCCTTATCTCTATGAACATATTCAGGTGCGGCTCAAATATCTCGAAGCTTGCGGGTATCCCTGTATTAAGACAGTCACAGCTCGGACATCCTTCAGGAGGGCCTTCTGTGCCATGGTAGTATTTGAAACATTTCTTATCAGAGATCTTTTCCAGAAAAGGCAGTCCCAGTATCTTTTGAGCAGCCTTGTTGGCAAGTATAATATTGTAATTTATATCATGGACAGTAACCATGTCTGTAATGCTGTTGAAAGTAAATTCCCAGTCCTGTTTTATGGCAAAAAGATTTTCTTCAGCACGCTTCCGCTCAGCATCTGTCCGCAGGGACTTAATGCCATAGGCAAGGTCATCAGTCATTTCCTCCAGCAACCTCACTTCTTCATCATCAAAGGCTTCAGTTTCAGCAGAATAAATATTGATACTGCCTATGACATTCTTATCGATAATAAGAGGTAAAGCTACAGCTGAATTGTATCCCCTCATGAGCGCCTCAGCACGCCATGGCTCAAAATGCGGGTCAGTCTGAATATTCCTCGCTATATATGGGACCGCTGTTCTTATTGCAGTGCCGGTTGGGCCACGTCCACGTTCTGTATCAGCCCAGATAATCTGCAACTTTTCGAGATAACCCTCTTCATAACCTGCATACGCAACCGGCTGCACTGTTTTATCCTCGTCATGCTCTGCAAAACCGACCCATGCGAGACGGTATTTTCCGGCTTCAATAATAATATTGCATATCTTCTGAAGCAGTTTTAGTTCATCATCAGAATGCACAAGCACATGGTTACAACTGCTGAGCATACTGAGCGCTCTGTTGATTTTCTGTAACTGTACTGCAACCTTCTTTCTTTCTGTAATGTCACGGACCACTCCAAAAGTACCTATAACTTTGCCATTTTCCAGATGAGGAACAGTATTGAACTCGCCTGTCAGATATGCACCTGATTTTGAAAGAATGCGCAATTCATAAGGTTGGGTTGATTCGCCTTTCAGGTTCTTTGTAAGTATATCCATAGCTAACGGCAGGTCATCAGGATGTACCAAAGGCAGAAAAATCTTGTTTATCCATTCACTGATTTCCCAGCCGGTCAGCCTTTCGAATGCAGGATTCAACGACAGGATAAGGCCTGCCGGAGAAAGAGTAAAGATAACATCGTGTAAGGTCTCAACAAGATTCCGGTACCGCTCTTCACTTATTCTGAGCGCTTCTTCCATACGTCTGCGTTCAGTGATATCTCTGACAACTTCTATGCCGCCAATAATCCTTCCGGCCGAATTTTTCAAAGCAGAGGAAGTAATCTCAACGTGTATTAGTCCTTTTTCAGTTAAGGCAGCCCTTTCTTCAGTATGTACCTTGCCGTCTTCAAATGACATAGCAACAGGGCACCCCTCGCATCTGTGATCTCTTTTTTCATAGGCCATATAACAATATTCACCAACATGGTCGCCGATAATATCTCTTTGCTTCTGGTTCTGATATATGATCCTGAAGTCCGTATCCTGAATGCTTATACCATCACCAATAGCAGCAATAATCCCCTCTGTTCTTGTTTTCTCATCCTCTGCTCTGACTTTAGCTGCTTCAAGAGCTTCTTCCGTGTGTTTGTGTCCGGTTATGTCATGGATAAGCTGTACGATCTCGCTTACTTCACCCTGACTGTCAAGAATCGGGTCGACATTGGCAAGCATCCATATTTTTTTATCAGAAAGATAAAACTCAGCCTCTTCGTGCTGTTTCGAAGTTTTCACTTTTTCGATCAGGCAGTCTTCAATGGAAAGATCCTTATCAAGGAAAAGCTCTGAACAGTTTCTGCCTAACAGCTCTTTAAAAGACATGCCGAAGAATTTTGCAGTCGAGAGATTTGCCCTTTTCACCCTGAAGTCTTTCCCGATCAATATCATCATGGACTCTGACGAATCGATCGTCTTCTTCCATCCCTGAACAGCACCTTCTATTATTTTAAAATCTTCCCGAACCTTCTTCTCAGACTTTCTTAATTTAGAGGATCTTTTTTCGAGGGATGATATGCGTTTCTTGAGTTTTTCTATCTCAGAAAGGAGATCGGTTTTTGTCTTCTTATTATCCGGCATGATTTATCATTGCTTTAATAAAATTCATTAGGTCTTATTATAAAGAGTTGAAGGAGAAAATTACAGCAAAGGATGAAAAAAGTGGTTAATGCCCTACGGTACTCTCATGAATATCATTGAACCTGGATGTCATTTCTCTGAAAACACGCAGAACTTTTGGATCAAAATGACTTGGAAGGGTCCTACCGTC
>Ga0154444_1043_pt1 | contig 9940 bp, 12 predicted proteins | sample RifGroC2_FD_105637 | JGI IMG/M metagenome (GOLD analysis project Ga0154444, IMG submission 105637) | Nitrospirae bacterium GWC2_42_7
AAACAGAACCCGCGATTTGATCCTCCACAGTCATGGTATTTCCGCAATACAGGAGATTCCTTTGCTGAGTTCAAGGCAGGGGGAATTGCTGTAGTATGCGGTGTTGATTCGAGAGACCCTGAAAATATACTCGGATACAGGCCTTGTGTCGGCATGGTCGGAGGCACTATATACTTCCGCGGAAAGATAAAAGGGTACAGTGACCGCGATGTGAAGCTCCTTGACCTTACGCCTCAGGACTGGCAGTGGCTGACCGGCAACATAAAAGATTTTCTTTCTGCAATAGACAGGTTGTCTTATTACGATGAACTGACCCGTTCCTCTGATGAATGGAAAAAGCTGATCGCATATACTCCTGCTGAGAAGAAAAGCTGGAAAAAGAGCAGTATGGATGCATCTGATTTCAGAAAGAATATCTGGGAAAAAGAAGTGGGTCAGGGCGGAATATTCGCAAAATATATCACCCATGATCAGACCATATTGCCTTATATAACAACAGGGACTGAAAGGCGCAGCAAGCCTTTATGGAACAATGAAAAATATCTTCCTCCCTGCGCATATAACTGCCCGACACATATTCCGTCTCATAAGAGGGCAACTCTGATAAGGCAGGGCAAGATGAAAGAAGCGCTTGAGCTTGTGCTTCGTTACAGCCCTCTGCCTGCAACGGTCTGCGGTCAGATATGTCCAAACTTATGCATGCAGAGCTGTTCACGCGGAAAGATAGACAGGCCTTTGAACATAAAAGAACTCGGGAATCTTGCATTGAAGCTTCCTGCTCCGAAGCCTGCAAAAAAGACAGGCCACAAGATAGCGGTTATAGGCGGAGGGCCTGCAGGACTTTCAGCAGCATGGCAGCTTGGGTTAAAGGGACATTTGGTCGATCTATATGAAGCCGCAGACAAACTCGGCGGAAAGATAGAACTCTGCATCCCCCGCGAGCGTCTTCCTCATAAAATACTCGCAAAAGAGATCACGCGTTTTAATGAGATCGGGGTTACCACACATCTCGGAAAGACGATCAATCAGAAGGCTTTTGAAAAGATATATAAGGGCCATGATGTTGTTGTTGTCGCCTGCGGTGCACATAAGCCGAGAATAATAGCTTTCCCGGGCTCAGAAGATGTAATGCCTGCAATAGATTTTCTGAAGGGCGTAAATTTCGGGAAGGATTTTTCCCTGAAAAATAAAAAGGTGGTCGTGATAGGCGCAGGCAATGTCGGAATGGACGTTGCTTCTCAGGCATTCAGCTGTGGTGCTGCCTCGGTTATTGCTGTTGACGTTCAGAAACCTGCGGCCTTCGGCAAGGAAATGGAGATGGCAAAAGAGAAGGGGACTGAGATACTCTGGCCGAAGTTCACTGAAAAATACGATAAAAAAGCAAAGAAGATATATTTCAAGGACAATACATCCCTTGATGCAGATGTTGTGATAATGTCTGTAGGCGAAGTGCCCATGCTCGATTTCCTTATTCCTGAGGTCCATACGGAAAGAGGCTGGATCACAGTGAACGAACTCGGACAGACCTCGGATGTGAAAGTATTTGCTATAGGTGATGCAACAAGGCCGGGACTCGTGACACATGCAATAGGCCAAGGCAGAATTACTGCTGATGTAATTCATTCACAGCTAATGCATTATGACTACATGCCTGAGATCAAACAGGTCATCCCGTATGAGCAGGTCAAAACCGAATATTATGATGTCTGCCGTCTGGAGGGTTTTGAGCCGAAGAAAGAGGCAAATCTCTGTATGTCATGCGCAACCTGCCGCGACTGTCATATGTGCGAGGCAACATGCTACTGGGGCGCCATCAGCAGGGTCGAGCATAAAGACAAGACATACGAGTATGTGGTTGATGAAGATAAATGTATCGGCTGCGGTTTCTGCGCAGGCATATGCCCCTGCGGCGTATGGGAGATGACAGAGAACATCTAGATACAATTAGTCGCCTCTCGCAAAACATTACCCCATTAACCAAGACTGACAAACCACCCCCTCCCTTTGGGATACCCCTCCTTAACCAAGGCGGGGAGTTATAGGTTGACGCAAAAAAGCTCCCCGCCTATTTTAGGAGGGGTGGCCAACGGCCGGGGTGGTAAGTGGTAATTTTTTCCTCTTTACAAATTTCCCTCAAACAGCTGGATGTAATATATAATAATGTTATCTGAATAAGAGAAAGGAAAAAACATGTCACTTAATAATACATTAGTAGAAAAAGCCTTGGAATTAAAACCTCAGGACAAAATTGTCTTAATTGAGGCGCTTGTGTCCAGCCTGGATAAACCCGATCCGAAAATAGCCAAAATGTGGTTGAAGGAGGCTGAGGCGCGTCTTAAGGCTTACAGGGCCGGGAAGAGCAAAGGGATACCTGCGGAAGAGATATTTAATGAAAAATTATGGGGGATGACGGAGAACGTCTGAGCTCCTGCCTCAATTATCCGCAAGAAATAATTCCCCAGTGGATCATTTTTTCCTTTACGACAATCCCCTCATTTATCTATTATGAAAGCGGATCGTTAATACATTATTGAATGACGCATATGTAATGTTATATGTTTTGTCATTCCTGCGCAGGCAGGAATCCAGTTTATGTTTTAGTAGGGGCGAACGGTGTTCGCCCGGATTTAAGACGTTGATGTTATGTTTCTGGATTTAAGCCACTATGGCAAATGGTAGAAGACAAAGAGAGAGTTTCCACCAATTACACCTCCGCAGATGAACATTGTTATGGACATAGCCGCTTGAAAATATATAAAAACTTATATAATATAAAACAAGACTATGAAACCCCTTAGCTTTATCGGCTCAAGCCTGGACGATCTTCGCAATTTTCCAAATGAAGCCCGTAAGGCAGCCGGGTTTGAATTGTATTCCATTCAATGCGGACTAGAGCCGAACGATTGGAAACCTATGACCAATATAGGACGCGGAGTCAGGGAAATTCGTATACATGCTCTGGGAGAGTGGCGCATTATCTATGTAGCGAAATTTGAAGATGCGGTATATGTTCTGCACTCTTTTCAGAAAAAAAGCCAAAAGACGAGCGAACATGATATCGAATTAGCAAGAAAACGATATAAACAGATTGGAGGATAATATTATGAAAGAGCCTGTTATTAAATCTTCAGGCAATGTATTTCTCGACCTCGGGTTTCCACCCGAAGAAGCCGCGATTCTGCAAATGCGTTCTGAGATCATGGCCGACCTTCGGAAATTTATCAAAAACAGGAAGCTGACGCAGGCAAAAGCGGCTGAGATATTTGGCGTAAGTCAGTCCCGCGTCTCTGACCTGATAAGAGGAAAATGGGAGAAATTCAGCCTGGAAATGCTTATCGTTCTCGCAACAAAGGCCGGTATGCGTATCAGACTTCAAAAAGCCGCATGATATTGTCGACTCAAATAACTTAAGGGTGGGTCTGTTTTAATCCCCTCCTTACCAAGTCTGACAAACCACCCCCTCCCTTTGGGAGACCCCTCCTTGTAAAGGAGGGGAGTAAAATCCTCAAAAGTAACACCCCCGTCCAGTCGGCCACCCCCTCTTAACCTAAGAGGGGGTTAAGGGGAGTTGTAATTTTCAGGGAGAATGTATTTTCCCTCCCCTTAAGATAAGGGGAGGTTAGGAGGAGTTATGATTTCCGGGCATTTTTATTTTCTTTGTCATTCCCGCTTGTCGGGAATCTTTCTTCCTGTTTCTGTAGCTGTTGAGTTTTTGGATTTACCTCGTTAGAAGTCAAAGGCATTCTAATGGGGGTTAAGCCATTATGGCAATGGGTGAAGACAAATGAGAGGGTTTCCACCAATCATACCTCCGCATAAGTTTTATGCAGTTGATCGGCGGTAGCCTGCCTGCTGGTAGGCAGATATGAAAGAAAACATCGATAGTGATATAATACTACAAACTAATGATCGATGGAGGTTTGAAATGAAATCTGTTACAGTTTCTCCGAAATATCAGGTCGTTATTCCTAAAGAGATAAGAGACTCCATGCAGATAAAGCCGGGAGAAAAAATACAGCTTGTGCAATATGAAAACCGTCTTGAACTCATCCCGGTCAGGAATATCAAAAGAATGAGAGGGTTTCTAAAGGGGATTGATACAACCGTTAAACGCGAAAAGGACAGAATATGAACCTGGTTGATTCCTGCGGATGGCTCGAGTATTTTGCTGACGGTCCAAATGCAGGATTTTTTGCCTCTCCACTTGAGAATACAGATAAACTCCTTGTCCCTACAATCTGCATTCTGGAGGTTTTTAAAAGAATTCTTCAACAGCGCGGAGATGATGCAGCATTGCAGTCGGCCGCAATAATGCAGCAGGGACAGGTAGTGGAGTTGAATACCGGGATTTCTCTGGAAGCTGCGAGACTAAGTTACAAGATCGGGCTCCCTCTTGCTGACAGCGTTATTCTGGCTACAGCTCAGATGTATAAGGCAGTTATTTGGACGCAGGATGCGGACTTTAAGAATTTGGAAAATGTGAAGTATACAGCAAAAAGATAAATATTTACTTTTTCTTGTTTCAGGGACGGGTCAATCCGGGTTAAGTCCTTTTTTGGGAGAAACAAAGTCACCTCTCCTTTTTAAAGTAACGCCCCCGCCCCTGCCTGCCGGTAGGCAATGTTCGGCACCCCTGCCTACCGGCAGGCAGGCCCTCTTAACCTAAGAGCCAACAGTAGGTGCCTTAAGCATGGGAAAAAGGAGTTATGACTTTCAGGGAGGTTGTATTGTCCCTTCCCTTTCCGCACTCAGGCGGATTTGCCGAGGAGAAAAGATAAGGGGCCTGCCTCTACCTTCGGCAGCCAGGTGTTGGGGTGGTCATTTTATTTCTCTTTCTTCTCGTTGTTTGATCCCCCCTCTTAAGTTAAGAGCCAACAGTAGGTGCCTTAGGCAGGGGTGGGGGGGCGTTATGATTTTTCCCTTTACAACAATCCCCTTATTTTTCTATTATGAAAGCGGATCGCAATCATGAATAAATGCTCTGTCATTCGGCGTAGTTTCTTGGAATAGGTTATAATTCTAATAGGTAAATATGGTGAGGATAATTTTTTCAAGACATGCTAAAAGACGGGCCAGGCTATACGACATTTCTGAATCGACTGTGGCTGCTATTTTGAAGAACATGAATCTAGTTCAAGGTGAACATGAAATTGTTAAAGATGTTCCTGGGTTCAAATATCCATTGAAAATTGCAATTTCCGTCGTAGCGGATGCAGTAACTGTAATAACAACTTATCCACTGAAGAAACGGAGGAAAAAATGAGAGTGCATTATGATAAAGAGGTTGATGCTATATATATCAAATTGGGAAACCAGAAACCCGATGGAGTAATTGAGATTACCGAAGGTGTCAATTTGGACACAACGTCTGAGAATAAAATAGTCGGCATTGAAATCCTCAACGCCTCAAAAAAAATGAACATTAAAACAATTCTGTCTTATGAGCTTGAGCTTGATAAAGGCTTAATGCAGAAGACTGCATAACGGATTTAGACCCGGCCTTTCCCCCTCTTAAGAGTAACGCCCCCGCCTTTGGCACCCCTGCCTACCGGCAGACAGGCCCTCTTAACCTAAGAGCCAACAGTAGGTGCCTTAAGCATGGGAAAAAGGGAGTTATGATTTCAGAAACGTTGTATTATCCCTTCCCTTAAGATAAGGGGAGGTTAGGAGGAGTTATGACTTCCGTTCATTTTCTTCTTTACAACAATCCCCTCATTTATCTAAACTGAAAGCGGATCACAGAAACACACATTTATAAATAGTAGGGGCGAACGGCGCCTGCCTGTCGGTAGGCAGGTTCGCCCAGGTATTATCAGTTTCAGGATTTAAGCCATTATGGCAATGAGTAGAAGACAAAGAGAGGGAATTCCAACAAAATACCTCCGCTCAAATTTTATGCGGTTAATCGGCGGTAGCCTGCCGTAAAACAGCTTTCAGCAGGAAATTGAAAGACCCTCAATTAAAGGAAGGGGAAAAATGACGATATCATGTCAAAAATGTGGTAAAGAATTAAATGTCTCTGAACGCAGCCTTAAGACAGGGGCGCGTTTCAGGTGTTTGAAATGCGGCAACCTTACCACCTATGAACAATTGGGGGAGCAGTCCGGCATAATATCGAACAGCAGTCAATCTATTCACAAAGAAGTTTATGTCCATGACAAGTCTGTATCCGACAGCAGGATCTCGACCGGACCTCAGGTAGTGCAGCAAGATGACAGGACCTCCAGTCCCTCACCTGAGGAAATCGACAGAATAAATGATAAGTATACTAGATACGGCTATTTAATCCCACAGACCGATAAGATTGAAGAAAGGTCTTTTATGGAGCATCTGCCCGAGGCGTTTTCTTTCCCTCTGAAAAAAGGCGGAATTTTAATGCTCGTCATAGGCTCAGTATTTTTTACTGTTATTTTGTTCTTCTCGAAATATGCACCTTTGATCGGTATTATAGGTTTTGTGCTCGTGTCAGGATATATATCTGCATTTATGATGAAGATCGTCTCCCGTACTGCAGACGGCGAGATCGATATCCCGGATTGGCCTGAGTTTTCGGACTGGTGGGACGATATCATACTCCCCTGGGCCCAGATGATAATTACGGCCCTTGCATCATTCTGTCCGCTTATCGCATATATAGTGGTCTCCTATGTCTTGGGCGGTCGTCCGTCAGTCCTCGTGATTGGGGCCCTTGTTTTGGCAGGAGCTTTTTACTATCCTATGGCGCTTCTTGCAATGTGTCTGTTCCGGGGAATGCATGCGCTTAATCCTGTTTTGTTGTTCCAGGCAATTGGCCAGATTTTTTCCGACTATATTATTGCCTGTATCCTGATGCTTATTATATTTGTTCTAAAATGGGGACTGACATTCTTTTCCAATATGATACCTTTCGTAGGTCCTTTTATAGATAATTTCCTGATGCTTTATCTCGTAATGCTCGAAATGAGAATACTCGGGCTTATCTATTATGCAAATAAAAATAAGTTGCAGTGGTTTTAGAACTGAAGTGGTTGAGTTCTTGGATTTAGCCCGTTAGAAGGCAAAGGCATTCTAATAGGATTTAAGCCATTATGGCAAAGGGATTGAAAAGAAAAGAGAGAGGGAGAGTGTTTGTCAAATGTGTAGACCTGACCCAGATTATCATTTAATTTTAATTACTTTAACTGGCTTCTACAGTACACTTCATTCCGGGAACCAGGGAAACAATTTGATGCTTAATAAACATAAATTAGAATTGGAGAAATCATGAAACGGTTTGTATTTCTGGCAATAATTTTACTGGTAGTAGTTTTAAGTTCTGCATGCACGCCTAAGCAGTCAATTAAATATTCCATGGATGATATAAATGTCTTACCCAATAGTCCTTTTGCTAAGGCAACTCTCGCTATAAAACCTTTCGAGGATAAAAGAAAGCCTCTGACAACAGATTGTTCCACGATGAACGGATCAAGCAACGCAACAACACTCGACCAAAATGGTAAAACCTATTATTACAACTGTGACGATTTCTATAAAGTAGCTTCTGTTACATTCGAAATAACAAAGGCAGCGACAAAACACATAGATCACTCTCGTCTTTTTAAACAAGTTGTTTTGTCCGAGGTGCCGCCTCCTGATGCGGATTATCTTCTTACTGGGAAAGTTTCCAAATTCGATGGTCTCAAGGAAAGTAGTGTCGGGGCTGTAATCGCCCAGTCATTCGGTCTTGTCGGAGCTCTGATTAATCTGGCCAGAAAAAATGATTACGAAGGCACTACAGATTTTGACGGTTTACAGCTGATAAGGCTGAATGACCATGCTCTGATCTGGGAAGGAAACATTTCCGGGCATATTAATGGCAGAGATACGGTAGACCCATATGGATGGGATTCTTTTAAAAAGGCAAATTTATCTCTCAAAGAAGCTGTTACCAAGCTCATTAATACTCTGAATACTCTCACTGGAGACTCTATGAAAACTGAAAATAAACAGACTTCATTGGAAACCCAAAATGTTTCGAATGAGAATAAAGCTATACCCTAATAAAAACAGAAAAATGAGGGGTTTCCAACAAAATATCTGCCACAGACAGACAAGACTCCGCATAAATTTTGTGCGGTTGATCGGCGGTAGCCTGCCTTCGGAGGGAGGCGAAAAATGAAGATACCCCTGACAAAAATAATAAGCATACATCATAAAATACCTGATGAATTTCAAAAACAGACTTATTCTGCAGACTCGTTATGCACAAAAATTAAATGACAATAAGACACAATGAACGTTGCAAAGATTGTAAGATTACGGTTGCAAAACTCCTTGTCGAAATATATGGAGAAATAAAGATAAATTACAATCTTAACGTCCCATGCAGAATAGAAGATTATACAAACCACGTTTTGTATGGCGACTTAGAGAGAATATATAAAAAATTGCAGCTACAGAGGAATTATATAAGCTTTGTTAAGGCAAACAAATTGCCAAATGTTGATTTCTTTGCTCCATCTGCTAAGGTAATAGTCGAATTTGATGAATCCCAGCATTTCACAGAACTCCGTGCAATTTCAATATCGGAGTATCCTGAAGATATGGAACTTGGATTCGACAAAAGAAAATGGCAATCATTATGTTCAAAATTGAGGAGAAAGGATAATGATCCACCCTATAGAGACGAACAAAGGGCTTGGTATGATACGTTAAGAGATTTCGTTCCAAATATGTTAGACCTAAAACCTACAATACGATTGTATTCCAGTGATTATATTTGGTGTTCTCTTAAGCCAGTCAACAAGACGGACATCGTAGCATTTAAGAACATACTTAAAAGGAAACATTGAAGGCATTAGAGATAATAAGATTGCATAACCAGTGGATCGAGGCGACAAGGGGATAACTGTCTGCGGATTTTTATTTTTCATATTCCCCTTCCTCCCCATTTCGTTAGGGGCAAAATATATAACGGCATAATGAAACAAATTTAGCACCAACCGATAAGGAGACGTAACACAATGGAATATAAAAGAAATTTTTCTCTTTATGACGCATATGAGTTTCTTTCACAAAACGGCCTTATACAAGAAAGTGCTGAAATAAAAAACTCAACTGATAAATTCAAATCATATACGAGTACTCTAAGACGGGCAAAAATAATTGTTCTCGTCAGAGACAAAAAACTTCTCGATGTATTTTGCACGTCAGTGTGGCCGTCAGGTCTTACTGACAAGGGAAAGAGTAGAATTAGATTTTTTGAAAATCTTGTGGATAGATTTAATGGAGATCAAGAAGGAACAATAAGTGAGGACGAAGAAGAAGGAGAGATCGTAACAGAAGAAAATGAGTTTGCATACGAAAATGATCTTCGCAATTATCTTGTAAGAAATCTTTCTGTAATAGAGAAAGGCCTTAAGATTTATGAATCTCAAGAAGGCATTACTGGAGCAGAATATATTATTCCCGGCACTACTCGAAGAATTGATATTTTAGCGACTGACAATCAGAACAATTTTGTGGTAATCGAACTCAAGGTAAGCCGTGGTTATGAAAAAGTTGTCGGGCAGACACTTTACTACCAATCAATGATAAAATCATATTTCAATCAACAGAAGGTTAGAGCAATAATTATTGCGAGAGAAATTACTCCCGAGCTAAAAGCAGCAACACAATTTTTGCCCGACTTTGAGTTGTTTGAGTATCAACTTTCATTGACACTGAACAGAATAAAATGAAAAAAGGCCAAGCATATCAGGCAAGAGCACAAAAATAAGAAACAGACCCTAACAAAATTCAACACGACTGGTGATAGATAAGCCATTTTTGATTTTTAAGGGCGATTTCCCAGCGGGATATTTGAGTCGTTCTGTGAATAAATAGAGGTATCAAATGAATATTTATGATCAAATAATCACGGTATGTAAAGGCTACGAAGGCGAAATCCTGACCTCCTCGCAAATCAAGGATATGGTTTTCA
>Ga0154444_1029_pt2 | contig 9867 bp, 11 predicted proteins | sample RifGroC2_FD_105637 | JGI IMG/M metagenome (GOLD analysis project Ga0154444, IMG submission 105637) | Nitrospirae bacterium GWC2_42_7
GTTTTATGATTGCTGATCTTCTCATTTTATCTTCCGGCTTCAATGTTTCTTCTCCTTATCTCTATAGCGCGATGTTTGTTTTCAACCCTGTTGAAATACCGCTCATAAAGCGATATGCGTGAATTATTCTGAGAACTTGCTACAACAATAGTTACATCTTGAGACTTTGGTGCTGGATTTTCGTTCTGCGATAATTCCGTTGTTTCCTGAGTTCCTATGATTTCCACTGTTTCTATAGCTTCCTGGGATTCCTCAGCTTCCTGAGCCTCCATTACTTCCGGTATTTCAGCGTTTTCTTCAATTCCCTGGTCTTCCTGAATTTCCAAAACTTCTTGCGAATCTACGGGCTCCTGTGTTTGCGCCCCTGACTTTTCAATGCCAAGGAACAGAACGGTTAGCACCATCAACATACTTATGAATAATAAAAGTATATTCTTGCTCATGATATTTCCCCTTTCTTTTGTTGTTTTCATGTCTAATCTATCCCAAACTGTTTTTCAGAAAAATGATATAGATCATAAAACAGTTTTTCTCCTCTATTATATTTTTTGAAATTCATGAGAATGCATACATTTCCGGACAACGTTCATTAGATCTGCGTGAATAAATGGTTTCGCAAGCCACTCATCCACCCCTATCTGTTTGGCTTTTTTTATGATCGATTCGTGGTTCTCTGATGACACCATGATCACGGGCATCAATTTATGTTTTGGACTGCTCCGGAGTCTTTCGACTAATTGCATCCCATCCATCTCCGGCATATAAAGGTCAGTTATCAGCATGTCAATATTCATTTCATTAAGCTTATTTAAGGCGTTCGTTCCATTGTCAGATTCCGTAACATTAAACCCTTCATTTTTCAGGATCAGGGAAAGAAGCTCCCTGATCGATTCCGAATCATCCACTACCATTATTCTCATTGCATTATCTGTGATCATTTTGAACCTGCCACAAGTGAATTCTTCTGATTAGAAGCTGTTGATAATTTCATATTCCACAGGCTTAACGTCTCATATTTTAAAGCCTCATTTTTCATCTTATTGTTTTTTCTTTTTGCAGTCTGAAAATTTATGATCTTACTTATCAGATCAGCCAATCTGACCTTATCGTACATTTTCAAGCCGGCTATGTAAGCGCAAATGGCGAATCCCTCTCCTCGGAAGAAGTCTATGCTCTCATCTTTTTCTCCGGATACCCATAGATCTTCTATAGACTGCAATATTATTCTTTCCATAAGATTTTTCACATGAATATAATCTGTTCTTCTCTTTGTAGACAGCTTCATTACAGTCCGTTTCATGTGATCATCCTTGCCGATTTTTTTATTCATGCTTTCAGTGTATGTCAGGGAACACGGCAGCGGTATCAGGCAATACCTGAATTTTTTGTAGGAACTTCCTGATTATTTTGTAAGTGGTTATCCTACAGGGGAGAGGTGAAAACCCAAATTCCAATTTAGAAATTGTCATTGCGAGTATTTCAACCCCTGAAACGGAGGGGAATCTTTCTACAAGAAACTTGTCCTCTGAATGGGTGGGTGATATGCTAAGCGGTGGGAGTTTCTTAGGAGCAAAGCGAAGCAATCTCAAGCCTGTGCAGAAAGATTGCCACAACCCTTCGGGTTCTCGCAATGACAGCAAAGACGCGCCGTTAGCAAGTCTATGTCGGGATTTGGGTGAAAAGAAAGATTATTCTAAAAACGGCAGTTCGAGTCTGTCATTGCGAACCTGCCTGCCGGCAGGCAGGCAAAGTGAAGCAATCTCGCAGTTTTATCCTGAGATTGCCACACACCCTTCGGGTGTTCGCAATGACATGTTTTTATTCACCTTTTCGTTTTAACTGCTTTTTTTAGGATTATACTAATCAATAAGGTGGTTTTGTACTGCATAAGTTGTTAATTCTGCACTGTTTTTTAATTTCATCTTCTCAAGAATACGGCTTCTGTAAGTGCTTACTGTCTTGACGCTTAAAGACAATTTGTCTGCAATTTCGCTCACTGTTTTTCCTGAGGCTATCATGCATAAGACCTGATACTCCCTGTCCGAGAGCATTTCATGCGGTTCCTTTTTTCCGTCAAGATCAAGATGGGAAGCCAATTTTTCAGCAAGTGACGGGCTGACGTACTTTCTGCCGTTTGCAACAGTGCGTACTGCGTTCACCAGTTCTTCCGGTGCGCTTTCCTTTGTCATATACCCTGAAGCGCCTGATTTCAGCACTCTTATCGCATATTGATCTTCAGGATACATGCTCAGGATCAAGACAGGAAGATCAGGCCATTCGCTTCTTATCTCTTTTAACGCATCAAGACCGCTTTTGCCTGGCATTGAAATATCCAGCACTACAACTGAATATTTGTTCTTCTTTATTTTGTCAATGGCTTCTCTGGCATTGGAGGCTTCATCAACCATAGCCACATCAGAAATTCCCGAAAGAATCTGTTTCAGGCCTGCACGTACCACAGAATGATCATCAGCTATAAGGATCTTAAGCATATGCTGATTATATTAACATATTTTGTTAGTCCGGTTAGAAGAATAAGGGGCTACTGTTGGGGTTTGCCGTCAATTGGTACAACAACCACTATCGTAGTCCCTTTCTGAGGGATACCGTCTATATTGAGCCTTCCGCCCATATAATTGACCCTTTCGCTAATTCCCATAATTCCAAAAGATGCTGGCTTCAAAATCTCCTCTTCGGTGATCCCTTTACCGTTATCCACAACTCTCAGGAGAATTTTCCCATCACTTTTTTCCAAAAACACATTTACATGTGTTGCCTCAGCATGACGCATAACATTAGTCAGTATCTCCTGAAAAATACGGAAAATGTTAATGGAGAGTTCCTTGTTCAAGATAATCTCCTCAGGTTTTATAACAATGTCACATGGGATGCCGACAAGTTTTTTAAACTCTTCAGCCTGCCATTCCATTGCTGCGGATATGCCGAGATGGTCTAAAATTCCGGGCCGCAGTTCCGTAATAATTCTCCTGACAGCCATGATCGTCTCATCGATCAAAGACATCATGGATCCTGTTTTCACATTAAGGGCTTCATGGTCGCTGTAATTATTCCTCAACCATGACAGGTCAATCTTAAGTGCGGTCATGATCTGTCCGAGCTCATCGTGTATCTCACGAGCAATAGTTGTTCTTTCCTCTTCTCTCACAGCCTGCAGATGTGCGGTCAGGTTACGAAGCTGTTCCCGCGAGTTTCTCAATTCTTCTTCAGCATTAAACTTATATATTGCCTCTCCGATTAGAGGTGATAATGTTTCTATGAATTTCACCTTGTCGATCTGGACCATGCCTTCTTTTTCATCAGCCAAATGAATTGCACCAAGCGCTTTATCATGATAAAAAATAGGTATAACAGCCACTGATCTAAACCCGCTTCTGACACAAACACCCCGAAATCTTGACTTCTCTGCCTCGTTCAATCCATCCACAAATTCAAAGGTATTATTCGAATAAAATGAGCCGTATTGTGTCATGACAGGCATATCCTGAGGTTCGGGCTTTTCCGTGATTACCCTTATGCAGGCACAGTGGTCTGTGTTGACAGACAAAAGACTCTCTGATTCCAGAAATTCCTTACTAAAGCCAATAGATGACTCATATGGTATATTGCCCTTTTCATCTAATATCCTTATTCCAAGGCAACGGCAATCACACCATTCCTGAATAATTTTAACTGCATCATCAAGAAATTCCTTACGGGAAGTATTTTCAACGAATAATTGTAGCAGTCTGTTTATTATATTGATCTGATGCTTTTCGTTTTCAAGTTCTTCATAAAGTTTGATCAATTCCGAGGTGCGCTCAGTAACACGGTTTTCGAGCTCATTATGTGCTCTTTTAAGGGCTTCTTCAGCCAACTTGCGCTCGGTTATGTCATCGACATAAATACGCACAGAATTAAATTCAGGGGACAGGTAGATATCCTCTCCGAAATAATTTTCATTGATCTTCTTCACCCGATAGACCCTTGCTCTGCTTTTCTGCCCCAGATCTTTCAGAATTTCCCTTATATCATCAGGTAAAAAAAGGCTCACATCTTCTTTAATACCTAACATTCTTAGGGTTTCGATGGCCGCATTATTATGGAAAATAATATTTCCTTCAGAACTTATCTCTATAATAGGACTTGGATTCAACTCTGGAAAAGAGGCAAGATGTTCTTTTTCCTTTTCTAATTGTTTGCGCTCGGTAACATCCTCAAATACTGCAGCAAAGTAACTGCGCTCAGGGCTATAAGCTGAGATGAAAAACCATCTGTCAAACGGCTCGAAGTATTGTTCTGTCCTTAACTCCTTGCCGGTGAGCGCCACCTTCCCGTATTCTCCGATCCAGTCAAAGCCGGATTCCCGAATTCCCGGGATAACGTCAGTAACTTTTCTCCCTATAACATCAGCACGCTTTAAACCAGTCAGCCTTTCAAATGCGTTATTAACATCGAGGAACACATAATCCAGAGCACGTCCATTGTCGTCAACAACGATCTTGTGCATGGCAAAGCCGTCATGCATCCCTTTAAAAAGTTTTTGATAACGTTCATCGCTCTCACGAAGCGCTTCTTCACTACTTTTTAAGTCCCTGAATAGCAGGTCATAAGGCCTCATAAGTCCTGTCACGACAATCGCCCTGTAAATAAGGTAGTAAGCAAGGAGTTTCAGGCAGTGTCCTGCAAAATTTGAAATGCCATATACGCTTATGTAAAATGTGAAGAATATCTCAGATATAATTGTAAAACCTGTCGCCCATACCAAAAGCCTGAATACACTCTTATCCAGGTAATTTCGTCTATTGACTAAAAATGCTATTGAACCGAGAAAGATAGCAGAGATAACATATTCGCTTATCTTCTTAAATGGGGTAAGGCCGACACCCTCAATATAACAGGCAGGGAATATGCCCGAGAAAATTGCTATAAATAAAAGCGCAGAAACAGCAGAATATATAAACAAAGCAGAAACATAATTCAGTTTTCTTTTGATGAAAACTGGCGCGATAAGCAATGAGACGCTCTGAAGGTATCTTCCAGCAATCCAGAGCTGCGTCGGCAGATTGACATCATACCCCTGAAATACATTCATGCCTTTGTATGCGAGGGTATGGAGCAAGTCAATGAGGCCCACAAAGAGATAGGCAATGCCGATAAATTGAAGATAATGGTTTGCGAAATACCTGCGCGCGTTCCATAAGAGCATGAAAATACCGAAAGCTGCGGCGACGCTGGACAATTCAATCAGAGTGTGAAAAAGTACAAAACTGTAAAGACTGACAAGATAAAGACCGGTATAGACCAAAAAACCGGAAGCAATAAGATATTTGCTGGATGTAATTGATTTTTCAGTCATAATAATTCGACAATTATATAAATATCTTAATTATATTACTTGAAATTTACTAAAAAATATATCCTCTTCATGCTAATACTTCCGCATTTAAGTATTGAATAAACTTTAGTATCTGTCTTTTTCAGATTGTCTCAATTGAATTAAGCGTATTCTTGTAAAATATCAGGGGCTTTTGTTAATATTTGAGATGTCTGAGGAACAAAGAAGGGCAGGGCTTCTTTTTAGGGCTGTGGCAAAAATCCTTGATTTTATTTTGATTGCTGCGGTTATGGAAATAATACCCAAGGCAGGTTTTTTTGCCGGAATAGCCTATATCCTTCTTAGCGACGGCCTTTTTGACGGCAGAAGTATCGGCAAAAAGATCATTAAATTACAGGTCATCTCCTCAACAGATAACATGCCGTGTACTTTTAAAGATTCAATATTAAGAAACAGTACGCTGGCTGTTGGTTTTGGACTGTCGATTGTTCCATGGGTAGGATGGATATTCTTCGTGATCGTCTTAGCTTTTGAATTCATCCTTATTCTCGGCAGCAAAGAGAAGAAGCGTCTCGGAGACGAGATAGCTAAAACATTAGTTTTAGAAAATTAAATATGTTATTTAGGGGGCTTAATGTTATTTCATAATATACTCGGTTTATTTTCCAATGACCTTGCGATCGACCTTGGTACTGCCAATACCCTTGTTTATGTTAAAGGCAAAGGCATTATATGCGATGAACCCTCTGTTGTTGTTATAAGACGGGACAATAAAAAAACAGTTGCCGTAGGCATAGAAGCAAAAAGAATGCTCGGCAAGACACCCTCGAACATTATGGCTATCAGGCCGATGAAAGACGGTGTAATTGCTGATTTCGATGCAACGGGGGAAATGCTTAAATACTTTATCAAAAAGGTACATAACAGGCGGAGCTTTGTTTCTCCCAGAGTAATAATCGGCGTGCCTTCTGAGATCACACAGGTTGAGCAAAGAGCAGTTAAAGACGCTGCCGAAGCCTCAGGCGCAAGAGAAGTATATCTGATCGAGGAGCCAATGGCTGCAGCTATCGGTGTAGGACTTCCTGTTGGAGAGCCTTCAGGCAATATGATCGTTGATATAGGCGGAGGAACAACAGACGTTGCCGTGATCTCCCTTGACGGAGTTGTATACAGCAAGGCTGTCAGGATCGGCGGGGACAAAATGGATGAGGCGATAATGTCTTATATTAAAAGAAGGCATAACCTGATGATCGGGGATACAACATCAGAACAGATAAAAATAATCCTTGGCTCTGCTTTTAGTTTGGGCGGCGGTGAAAGAAAGGTCATGGATATAAAGGGCAGAGACCTTATTTCCGGTATTCCCAAGACAGTTATCATAAATGAAGATGAGATCCGTGAGGCCTTATCCGAACCGGTAAACGTAATACTTGACACAATAAAAATGGCCCTTGAGAATACACCTCCTGAGCTTGCTGCTGATATCGTTGACAGGGGAATTGTCCTTGCCGGCGGAGGCGCCCTTCTTCGCGGATTGGATTCTCTTATAAAAAAGGAGACCGGTCTTCCTGTTATAGTTGCAGAAAACCCGTTGACAGCAGTTGTTATGGGTGTCGGCAAAATGCTGGATGAATTAGATATGCTCAGGAGAGTCGCAATAAATTGATATAGAATGTCAAAAAAAAACTTTTTTCTTTTTTTTCTGCTGATAGTAGTTTCCCTTGTCTTAATGACTTACCAGAGCAAAAAAGGCCACTTCTCTTCAGGCAACCATTTAAACAACCTGCTCAATAAAACCTCCTGGGCGGTGAAATCATTTACAGATGCCCTGGAAAACCCTTTTAGAAAGATCGCTCTGCGCGATGCTGACAACCAGCGCCTCCGGAAGGAAATAGAAGCTTTGCGCCTGGAAAGGGAAAAAACACAAGAAGTTATGCTCGAAAATAAAAGGTTGAGAGAATTTCTGCAACTCCGAGAAAACCAGGAAAACTATGTTGCAACTGCAAGGATAATCTCAAGGGGAATGAGTCACTGGGCAAATACCCTTGTTATCGACAAGGGAACAAAAGACGGTGTTCTCAAGGATATGTCAGTCATTACACCCAAGGGGCTTGCCGGTAAAATAATCAGTTCTGCAGGATCCTATTCCACAATGCTGTCCCTTACTGACATTAATTTTTCTGCAGCTGTCAGGTTTCAGGAAAGCAGAACAGAAGGGATAATATCCGGCACAGGCAACAGAAAATGTATTCTTAAATATATTCCCTATAATGAAGAAGTAAAGCCAGGCGATATCATAATAACTTCAGGACTCGATTCTTTTTTTCCTGCCGGAATCCCGGTCGGCTCTGTATCAAGTGTTGACAGCAAAGGCAGTGGCGGATACTTTCAGTATATTGAAGTTATACCGTTCCAGGATGATTCAAAAATTGAGGAAGTGGTAATAGTAAAGTGAAATATTTGTTATGGGCCATACTGATCATTTCCTCATTTGTCCTTCAGGCAAGGCTCTCTATTCTCGGCGTATCTCCTGACTTAAGCATTCTCCTGGTATATTATGCAGGGATAAAATACGGGGAAAAAAAGGGCATGCTGACAGGGGTCCTTATAGGTGCGCTTGAAGACAGCATGTCGCTCTCGATCTTCGGGCCTAATCTTCTCTCAAAGGGTATAATAGGTTTCTTTTCTGCGCTTTTTGTAACAGGGAGTCTCTTCAGGTGGACACCGTTTCTCGGTATGATAGCTGTATTGTTCCTTACCTTCTTAGACAACTCTATTGTGTTTCTGTCATTGAGTTTATTTGACAAGGCCCCTGCTGCGATCTCGAACGCCTTGTTCATCTCATTAATGCAATCCATTTTGAATGCTCCAGCGGGAATACTCATAAGGCCTAAAGATGCTGACTGAAAAAAAAGATTCAGAGAAGATTATCCTTATCAGTTATTTGATCATTATCGGCTTTGCAATAATAATGATCAGGCTCTGGCAGCTTCAGATACTGCAGGGCAGCGAGCTCCGGCAGATATCCGAGTCCAACAGGCTGAGGATCATCGGAGTACCTGCGCCAAGAGGAATAATATTCGACAGAAACAATCTGCCTCTTGTAAAAAATACCACCTATTTTTCTGCATCTGTGATCCCCAAAGAATTCGAAAGCAAAAACATACCCTCTCTTTCTAAGCTCTTGGATCTGCCTGAAGATGAATTGTCTGCGAAAATTGCAAAAAGATCACAAAATCCTTTTGCGCCTTTAAAACTAAAGGAAGGCCTGTCCTTTGATGAAGTAAGTTTTATTGAGGCCAGACGCTCTGATTATCCAGGCCTTATCATTGATGTTGAATTAAGCAGACATTACATTTATGGAAGTGCTGGTTCTCATCTGATCGGTTATCTCGGGAAGCTTACTCCTGCACAGTCAAAAGACCCTGAATTCAGGGATGTTCCTCCTGATGCCTTTATAGGCCAGTGGGGAGTTGAAAGGATGTTTGATAAATCCCTGAGGGGAACAGCAGGACAGAGGGTCATAGAAGTGGATGCCCTCGGACATGAAATAAGGTTATTGCAGGAAAATAATCCGATCAAAGGCAAAGACCTCACGTTAAGTCTTGATATAGCGCTTCAGTATGAGGCTGAAAAGGCTTTTGACGGCAAGACCGGAGCTCTGGTAGCGCTCAATCCCAACACAGGAGCAGTCCTCGGCCTCGTCAGTTCGCCTTCTTTTGATCCCAATAAATTCGTAAAAGGAATAAGCTACGATGAATGGCAATCTTTGACTGAAGATGCAAAGATCCCTCTTCTAAACAGGGCTGTACAAAGTCAGTATCCGCCTGGTTCAACATTTAAAATAATAACTGCAATCGCAGGTCTTGAAGAAGGTGTTATCAACAATGAAACAAAAGTTAGCTGCACAGGTGGAATAAACGTCGGAAAATGGCGTTTCGGCTGCTGGAAAAAGACTGGACACAATATCGTTTCAGTACACAAGGCCATAGTTGAATCCTGCGATGTCTATTTCTATGAAGTCGGAAACCGGCTTGGTATAGATAAAATCAATTCCTATGCCTTGATGCTGGGACTTGGAGAGGAAACAGGGTTAGCAGTCGGCAGAGAGAAAAAAGGCCTGATACCGAGTTCAAAATGGAAGATGGATACAAAAAAAGAGCCCTGGTACCTCGGAGAGACCTTTATCAGTGCGATTGGACAGGGATATGTGTCTACAACACCTGTCCAGATGGCTGTAATGATGAGCGCTGTTGCAAATAATGGGACTGTGTACAAGCCTTCGATCCTCAAGGGATCAACTCCTGAAATTGTAAAAAAGGCCAATATACGGCCTGAGACACTTGAGATAGTGAAAGACGGGCTGAAAGGAGTTGTTAATGAGCCCGGCGGTACAGGACATGCCTCAAGATCGAATACGATATTGATAGGAGGCAAAACAGGAACAGCTCAGGTTGTAGGGATTCGCAAAGACTCAAAAGATCTTGCGGAAAAACACCGGGACCATGCCTGGTTTGTTGCATATGCCCCTG